>Ga0209398_1000082_pt1 | contig 70947 bp, 49 predicted proteins | sample AshMeaBigSpring_FD_184125 | JGI IMG/M metagenome (GOLD analysis project Ga0209398, IMG submission 184125) | Groundwater microbial communities from Big Spring, Nevada to study Microbial Dark Matter (Phase II) - Ash Meadows Big Spring (SPAdes)... | ecosystem: Environmental > Aquatic > Deep...
GCTGCTTTGGGGAAGTGCGGGCCTTGGGCGTTCCGGCCGGGGAAGGTGAAGCGGCGGGCTTGGCATCAGATGGGGCTGTCGCGGGTTCCGGGGTCGGCACCGGGGTCGGTTCGGCGACGGCCTGGAGAAAGAGCTCCTGCCGCGGACCGGGGGCGCAGAGGCCGGCTGCTGCGAGCGCCATAGTGGTGGCGTCCGCTTTGCGTCCCATGGCCAGCAGCGACAGGACTGTCTCGTATTTGATGCGGAATCGGACAGCTGGGTCCTTGGCGATGTCGGCGGCTTCTCGAAAGCTTCCGATTGCTGCGGCAAACTCTCCGGCATTTGCCTGGGCGGCGCCGAGGGCCTCGAGGAACATGCTGTCGGATGATTGGTCCGCTTCCTTGCGGAGCGCATCCGCTGCCTTGAGAACATCGCCGCCGGAGGCTTGAACGATCCGCCGGTAGATTTCCCACGAGGTTGGCGAGTGGGTCAGCGCATCGCGCGGGTCCCTCCAGGATGCGTAGGGCCGGTAAAGCGGATCGCCGACAACAACGCCCATCCAGGAAAGCGCCTTCTGGGCCATATATCCGCTTTCGGCGAGGGTGAATCCGGTCATCAGGCGGTCCTGAAAGACATCGAGGTTGGCGGTGAGAGCGAGGTAGGGCTCGTAAACATTGCCCAGTGTGGCGGCGGCTCCTCGCGCAACGAGCGGGCCGCACCAGTTGGCGGTTGTGCTCCGGAGCGTATTGGCGCTGTAGGAATGAATATGAACGGCCACCGCGCCCGGCCTGAACTGGAAGCCCGGGACGGCAAATGGGCCGTCGGCCGAACCCGCATACCATCCGTAATAGACGGCGGCATTTGTCATCGGATAGCCGGCGGGAAATGTGGGTTCGGTATTCTCAAAAATCACCGGAAGCCCGAGTGCGCGCATCGAGGCAGCGACACGGGTCATCCACCGGTCGCCCTCCGCATATCCGCCCTCGGTGATCCCTCGTCCGTCGACGTATGACCATCCCCAGAGCCCGTCCCGCTCGGTGGAGATGGCATCATCGATCATCGCACGGACGATGAGAGGTGTCGGGGCATCGAGACGGGCCGGGAGCAGAAGTCCCGGGTAGATCGAATCGTCAAGGACGGGCTTGTAGCTGCGGAAGTAGGCATTAGGAAGAATCCCTGCCACGCTGGGCATGGGGATCCCGAGCGTGGCGAGTTCGCTATCCACAGAGGCATCGTTGCGCGTGGCGATCTGCGGGGGCAGGCCTGTGACAAATGTCGATGGCGGGATGTTCGGGTCCGGGGCGATCTTCAGCGGGATCCCGCGGATGAGCGCAAGGAAGCGGATCTGAGTGCTGCGGATGACCGGGTTTCCATCGATGTCGCGGCCGGTCGACCACCATCCATGGGTTTGAAAGAGAGTACGGAGCGGTGCGGCGATCGTCTGCTCGTAGTCGGCGCGCGAAATTTCCTCCGTGAGCGGGCACACGAGCCCGACGAGGTGGTCGGATGGGATGTCCCTGCGAAGGGCGTAGTATTTTGCGAGGCTGACCGAATCGGGGTCGTTGCGGTTGAAGATGACCACGGTGGCATTGGCCTCGGGTGACTGCCCCGCCGGGGCAGAGCCGGAAGCCAGCAGGAATGCGGCGGCGAGGAGGAGCCTAAATCGCAATGCGCAGTCCATCATAGGAAAGCCGGACGTTCCCCGGGAGGTTGGCTTCGGTTTCGGCGTGCCCGAGGTCGTGGCACATGTGGATGAAATACGTCCGGGCCGGCTTGATCCGATCGGCGGCCTCGAGCGCCTGCTCGACCGAGAGGTGGGTCGAATGGGCGGCATGCCGCAGGGCATCAATGATGAGGACGTCCGCGCCTCTCGCCGCCTCCTCGGCTTCCGGAGGGACGGCCTGGCAGTCGGTCATGTAGGCCAGGCGCTTGCGGCCGCCCCGCCAGAAGATGAGGCCATTGGTCGTGGTGCGCCCGTGGGGGAGCCGCACCGGGACGATCTCGGTTTCGCCAAGGCGGAACGGTCCGTCGATCACCGAGGGCGAAGGGCGGACGTAGGTGCGGAATTTTTCGCTGGCATCAAAGGCGTAGCTGAAGATCCGGGCGAGGTCATCGAGTGTGCGGCGGGAGCCATAGACAGGAATCGCCTTGTCCTCCATCTCGCAGAACCGCCTGAGGTCGTCGAATCCGAGGATGTGGTCGCAATGCGAGTGGGTGTAGACGACCGCGTCGAGGTGGGTGATGTCTTCGCGGAGGCACTGGGTGCGGAAGTCGGGGGGCGTGTCGACGGTGAAGACTATTTCCGGGGTACTGACGAGGATTGAGGTCCTGAGGCGCTTGTCGCGCGAGTCGATCGAGTGGCAGACCCGGCACCCGCATCCGATGACCGGGATCCCGTGCGATGTTCCGGTTCCCAAAAATGTGATTTCCATGTCCTGCATCGCTTTGCTTTTGGGGGCCAGAGTGGCATAGTCGGCGGATGTCCGCAACGCTGACATCCCTGCGCATCCGAAATCTCGCCCTCGTCGAGGACCTCCTGTGGGAGCCGCCCGGCGGATGTGTCGCCATCACCGGCGAAACCGGCGCCGGCAAATCGATTCTTATCGGTGCCGTCAAACTTCTACTCGGCGAGCGGGCCGACAAATCCCTTGTGCGATCGGGAGAGGAGACCTGCACGGTCGAGGGTGTTTTTGCCCTTGGGGAGGAATCGTCTGTCCATGCGATGCTGGACGCGGGTGGCGTTGAGCCCTGCGAGGATGGTCAGTTCATCATCCGCCGGACGCTCACCGTGAACGGGGGCGGCAGGCAATATGCCAACGGGTCGCCTTGCACGTTGGCGCTCCTGCGCCAGGTGGGGGATCTCCTCGTCGATCTGCACGGCCCGCACGACCATCAGAGCCTGTTCTCGCGCGACCAGCAACTCCGCCTGCTCGACGCGTTTGCCGGTGCAGCGGAGTTGAGGGCCGGCTATGAATCTGCCCGCAAAAGCTGGATGCAGCTGGTCGCAGAGAAAAAGCGCCTTTTTGATGATGCCGAGGCACTCGCCCGCGAGTCCGATCTCCTCGCCCACCAGGTCGCCGAGATTGAAGCCGCCGCGCTGCAGCCCGGCGAGGAGGAGCCGCTGCTGGCCAGACAGAAAGCCGCGGCGAACGGCCACCGGATTGCCGAACTTTGTGCGGCGCTCGCGGCCATGGTATCGGAGGCCGAGGATTCCCTGACCGGCCGGCTGGGCGATGTCTCCCGTCTGACGAAGGAACTCCAGCGCCTCGATTCCGCGGCCGGACATTTTGCTGACGGGGCTGCCGGGATTTTTGAAGCCGTGCAGGATCTCTCGCGCGGGATCGACCGCTATGCGTCCTCGCTGGAAACCGATCCCAGGCAGCTCGCCGCGATTGAGTCGCGTCTCGATACAATCCAGTCGCTCAAGCGCAAGTTCGGCTCGAGTGTCGAAGCGGTTTTGGCATTTGGTGCAGGGGCGGCCGAGCGGCTCGCAGAGCTTCGTTCCCGTGAGGAGCGCGGCGCCGGTCTCGATGGCGAGATCGGGCGCGCCTCCTCCGATTTGGAGGCTGCAGCTGCCAAGCTGACCCGCGCTCGCAGGTCTGCTGCACCCAGGCTCGTGGCTCTCGTCAAGCGGCATCTCGCGGATCTAGGGTTCACGAAAGCGGGGTTCTCAATCGCGCTGGAGCCGCTGGCGGATCCGGGGCCCCACGGGCGCGAGTTGGCTGAGTTTCTCTTCTCCCCGAACCCGGGTGAGCCCGAGCACCCGCTGCGGGCCATCGCGTCGAGCGGGGAAATCTCGCGTGTCATGCTCGCGATCAAGACGTCGCTCGCCGCGCAGGACAGCGTTCCAATCCTGATCTTTGATGAGATCGATGCCAATGTCGGGGGAGAGATCGGCGCGAAGGTCGGCGCCAAGATGCGGGAGCTGGGCACATCGCATCAGGTCCTTTGCATCACGCACCTTCCTCAGGTGGCCGCTGCGGCATCGTCCCAGTTTGTCGTCACAAAAAATTCCGACGGCGGGCGGACCCGAACCGGGCTGGTCGAGGTCGCCGGCCGGGCGCGCGAGGAGGAGGTTGCCCGCATGCTTGGGGGGCGGGCCGATTCCGCCATCCGCCATGCCAGGACCCTGCTGGCCGAAAACTGAATCCCGCAACATATGATGCCGATACACAGCAAAAGGTCACCGGTTCCCGCCACCTCCCGATCCAGAACTCCGCGCAACGGAGCCGGTAGGGTTTTCTTTGCTTTGTTCGCGCTTGCGCTTGCCGGCTGTGCCACGCAGCCGTTGCCGCCGGACAGCGTTCCGCTGGCCGACGTCCTTTCTGCAAGGCTGGGGATGGCAAAGGAAGTCGCCTGGGCGAAATGGGCGGACGGACTGCCTGTGCGCGATCGCGTGCGCGAGGACGCGGTCGTGACAAAATTTGTCGCGCAGGCCGAGTCCGCCGGGCTGAACGGAAAGTCTGCCGACCGCCTGATCCGGGCACAGATCGAAGCTTCATGTATCGAGCAGGATTACTGGACGAAATCCTGGCGGGCGGGGAACGGTCTTCCTCCAGGCGATCCGCCCGCGCTGGGCGCGCTCCGCCAGCGACTCGACAGGATCTCGTTCCGCCTGCTCGCAGAGTGGGCCGCCATTGACGGTGGGCCGGTGCCGGCGGCGGCACTCAAAGCCCGCCTCATCCAGGATGGCTTCACCCCCTCCGCCGCGCGCGCCGCCACGGGATTTGCGCGTTGAGCCGGTTCAGAACCGCAGCAGCCAATTGTAAACAATCAGGCGGTCGGCGGGGATGCTGAGGTAGTTCGGGCCCGGGACGACATTCCGGCTCATAAAGGCGAAGAGATGCCGCTGCCACGAGCGCATTTCTTTTTCCGGACACGAGAGGACGATTTCGCGCGACACCACGTAAAACGTATCGGCCGGATTGAAGGCGAGCCGGCCGCCGCTCTGGGCGGAAGCGCGCTGCATGATGAGGGGGACGTCCGGTTCGACCATGTAGCCGTGGACCGCCTGCACCTGCCAGAGTCCGCCGCGGAATTCCTGGATCGTGATCTCCTGGACTTTCTCGAGGGGGTTCCTCCAACTTGGCTCGAGGAGAAGGATGACGACCTCCTGCCCGAGCACCTTGACGCGCCGGTATTGTTCGAGGATTCGCGCGACAGCGTGCTCGGGGTTCGGGCGGCGGACGATGGAGATCTCGCAGCCCTCTGAGCGCCGGAAATTCTCGTCCTCGATTTTCGCCCCCAGATCCGCCACCGGGATGGCGTCGAGCCGCATGACGCGGCGGATGAGCACCCGGCCCTTCCGCCAGGTGAGCATGACGATTCCGACCGCAGCCGCGATCAGGATTGGCACAAAGCCGCCGTCGAAGAGTTTCGTCAGGCAGGCGCCGAAGAGCGGTAGGTCAAGGCAGAGAAGCCCGAGAAGCAGGATGGCGGACTGCCAGAGCGGTCGCTTCCAAGAATAAAAGACCACCGCCGCAAACGCCACGGATGTGACGGCCATCGCGCCGGTGACCGCGATCCCGTAGGCGTTGGCCAGGGCCGCGCTCGTCCGGAAATTCAGCACGAGCATGAGGCAGGCGATGCCGAGAAGTGTGTTAACAAGCGGAATGTAGATTTGTCCCCGCGTGGTCGTGCTCGTGTGCTGGACAAAGAAGCGCGGAAGGTAGCCGAGGTCCATCGCCTGGCTTGAGAGGGAAAAGACGCCGCTGATCAGGGCTTGGGAGGCAATCACTGTCGCCAGCGTGGCGAGCACGACGAGGGCTGCACGCATCCAACCGTCCGGCGCCAGCAGGAAAAAGAGGTTTGAATTGGTCGCGGTTTCAGGATGTCTGAGGATGATCGCTGCTTGGCCGAGGTAGTTTAAAACGAGAGCGGGAAAGACAATCCACCGCCAGGCGCTCAGGATCGGAGGACGTCCGAAATGCCCAAGGTCGGCGTAAAGCGCCTCTGCGCCGGTAACCGCCAGGACGACCGCGCCAACGATTGCCCATGCGAGCCACCCGCCCTGCAGAAGGAGCCCGATGCCATGGGCCGGATTAAAAGAGGCGAGAACCTGCGGGGCCTTAAAGATCTGGACCGCGCCCATCGCTGCGAGGCTGAAAAACCAGAGCAGCATGACCGGACCGAAAATGCTCCCGAGTCGTCCGGTGCCGCATCGCTGTGCTAGAAAAAGCACGGTCAGGATGCCCGCGGCCGCGGGGAGGCAGAGGTGCTCCCATTCCGGGTGGATGGCCGCCAGACCCTCGACGGCGCTGAGCACGGAGACTGCCGGAGTGATCGCCCCATCGCCGAAGAGCAGGGCCGCGCCGAAGACCATCAGACCGGCGAGGATGCCCGAGCGCTTCCGTTTGAAAACCCCGTTTTCCCTGAGCAGTGACATCAGCGCGAAGATCCCGCCCTCGCCCTGGTAGTCGGCCCGCATGACGAGCATGACATATTTGATGGTGACGACAAAGAACAGCGTCCAGATGACCAGCGAGGCGACCCCCAATGCCGCGGCCGCGCCGCGTCCGGTTTCGCCGATCGCGGTCTCGAAGGCATAAAGCGGGCTGGTCCCGATGTCGCCAAAGACGATCCCCAGCGCCAAAAGGACCATTCCGCGATCAAGACCCTTGGATTTTTCCGGCGTCACCACTCGAAGCAAATCAGCCCCGGAGGGATCTGGCAATCTTCGGCTGGGTTCAGGTAACCGGCCGGGCAACGAGGTCGTAAACCTGCGCGCCGATCACTTCCGCATCAACGAAAGTGCCGGCCGGGGCGTCGTCGGTGAGGATGACCCGGCAATCGACCTCCGGCGCATCGAATTCGGTGCGGCCGACATTCGGGCGCTCGACGAGGACGCGAAGCCGTCGGCCGGCCATCGACTGTGCCGTCTCGGCGGCGATTTTCTGCTGCAGCTTCATTGCCTCGCGGTGGCGGCGGTTTTTTGTCCGGGTGGGAACCTGGGCATCCATTTTTGCCGAGCGGGAGCCGTCCTCCTGCGAGTAGTTGAAGATGCCGAGGCGCTCGAACCGGGTGGATTCGATGAACCCGAGGAGCGAATCAAAATGTTCCTCGGTCTCGCCCGGGAATCCGACGATGAACGTGGTGCGGAGCGCAAGTCCCGGGATGCCGGCGCGCAAGCGGGCGATGAGGTCGACGATGTGTTCGCGCGAGGTTTCGCGGCGCATCGCCGTGAGCATGTCGGGGTGGATGTGCTGGAGCGGCATATCCACGTAGCGGGCGACCTTCGGGTTGCGTGCGATGGCCGCGATCAGCTCGTCGCTCCAGTGCGCCGGGTGCGTGTAGAGGAGGCGGATCCAGAAATCGCCTCCGATGCCTGCCAATTCATCGAGGAGGTCGACAAGCGTGGGGCCGCGCGATGAGTCGACCGGCTGGCGCGGACCGGGCTTCCGGTCCCACAGGTCCATGCCGAAATATGTCGTGTCCTGGCTGATCAGGTTGATTTCCTTTGTGCCCTCCGCGATGAGCTGGCGGACCTCGCGGACAACTGAATTCACGGAGCGGCTGCGGTGACGTCCCCGCATTTGGGGGATGACGCAGAAACTGCAGGGATGGTTGCAGCCCTCGGCGATTTTGACGTAAGCGGTGTGACCGGGGGTGAGGCGGAACCTCGGCGTCGAATAGTCGGGGATGTAGCGGGACTTCGGCGTCACGAGGTTCATCACTCCGCCTTCGGCGTCGAGAACGCTGCGGAAGATCCGGCCAGCCTCAGCGACCTGGTCGAGCCCGATGAAGGCATCGACTTCCGGCAGTTCGCGGGCGAGCTCCGTCGAAAACCGCTGTGACATGCAGCCGCTGACAACAAGCTTCTGGCCCGGGCGGGTGCGGAGCCCGCGCAGGCGGTGGGTTTCAAGAATGGCGTCGACCGATTCCTGCTTGGCCGAGTCGATGAACCCGCAGGTGTTGACGACCAGAAGATCCGCCTCGTCCGGGTCGGCCGTGATCTCGAATCCCTCTTTGCGGGCACCCCCGAGCATGATTTCGGCGTCGACCAAGTTCTTGGCGCAGCCGAGGCTGATCATGCCGATTTTTCGCGGGCTGTCGGTGTCGGCAGGGCTCATCGGTCGGTGCGGCGGGATTTTTTTGGAGACGGGGACGGGGAAGGTGTCGGGCTTGCATCCGGCACGGGGGTCGCGAACGGTGAGACCGCTACGTCGGGCCACGGGTGGGCTGGGTCGGGAGCCGGAGCCGGCGTGGGCTCGATAAGCACAGGCGCATAAGGGGCGGCAACCTCAAAAATCATTTCCTCCTCGGTCGACTCTTCGATGACAGCAGCCGGCTCCGGCGTGGGTGGCGGAGGTTCGGGGGTTGGCTGCGGGGTGGGCGTTGGCACCGCCTGGCCTGCGACCGGAAGTGGTGCCGAGAGCGCGACGCTCTCGATCTTCCTCCAGGTCAGAAGAACATACAGGCCGATCATGAGCGCGATAATGGTGACCGCCAGTGCACTCAGCAGGACCAGCAGCCGGTTGTGCGGACGCTTGAGTTCCGGCTTTGGCTTGATGTTGTCCTCTGTGGCGAGAACGTTCAGGTAATCGAAGCCGCCTGTCGCCATGCCCGGACGGTCCGGAAGCATCGGACGGATCTCATCCAGAGGCACCCCGAGGTAGGTCGCGTAATCAAGCAGGAAGAGGCGGACATAGGTCGGATGGACAAACCCTGAGAAGTCGTCGGACTCGATCTCGCGCAGCCGCTGGGTCCGGATGCGGGTGTCCTTCGCGGCCTGCTCGATCGGGATGCCGGCCTTCGCGCGGGCGCTCCCGAGATAGGCTCCGACGAAGAGCTCTGCGTTATGTGCTGTGGGCTTCTTTTTCAAAATTCGTTTTCTTCGTTAAGATCTACGAGGATTTCTCGGTCCTTGGCACCGTCCTTCGGGCCGACGACGCCGCGCTGTTCCAGGATGTCCATCACCCTGGCAGCGCGGGTGTATCCGAGCTTGAGCCGCCGCTGGAGCATCGATGTGGACGCCCGGTTTTCCTGGCGGATGATCTCGATGCACTTGGTCACGAGCTCCTCATCCTCGTCGCTTACATCCTCCTCCGGAAGGGCGGTGCTCGTCAATTTCTCATGGATGCCGGCATCAAATTTCGGCTCGGCCTGCTTGGAGACGAACTCGACGAGGCGGTGGATTTCCTCCTCAGTGACGAGGACGCCCTGGGCGCGGGTGTATTTCGAGGTGCCAGGAGGCAGGTAGAGCATGTCCCCCTGCCCGAGAAGCTTCTCGGCCCCATTCTCGTCGAGGATGACTCGGCTGTCGATTTTCGATGCGACCTGAAAGGCGATACGGCTCGGAATGTTGGCCTTGATAATTCCAGTGACAACATCCGCGCGCGGCGTCTGCGTCGCCACGATCATGTGGATCCCGGCGGCGCGCGCCATCTGGGTGATGCGTGCGATCGCGCTTTCGACATCGGCCGGGGCGGTCTGCATGAGATCGGCAAGCTCGTCGATAATGACGACGATGAAGGGCATGCGATCGGGGACGATGATGTCGTCGCTGCGGGAGTTGCGGACCGTGGGTGCAACCGGTTCCTCGTCCTCCGGCTCGTCTTCGATTTCCGCATCGGCGGTGGGCGGCTCCACTTCGGCGGTGGGCGGTTCCTCCGGGGCGGCCGCTGCGGCCTCCTCGTCGAGCTCCCTCTGCGATTTCGGCAGCGGGCGCTCGTTGAATGAGCCAATATTTTTCACGCCGCACTTGGCGAAGATCCGGTAGCGAAGCTCCATTTCATCGACCACCCAGCGCAGGGCCAGCAAGACCTTTTTGGGGTCGGTTACGACGGGGGTAATGAGGTGGGGGAGCGAGTTGTAGATCTGCATCTCCACGACCTTCGGGTCGATCATGATGAAGCGGAGCTGCTCGGGCGTGAATCGGAAGAGGAGGCTGGCGATGATCGAGTTGATGCAAACGCTTTTGCCGCTGCCCGTCGTTCCGGCAACCAGGCAGTGTGGCATCTTGGCAAGGTCGCCGATGATTGTGTGGCCATAGACGTCCATGCCGAGCGCCAGCGGCAGCTTTGCCGTGCTGTCCCGCCAGGCCTCCTTTTCGAAGAGCTCGCGGAGGGTGACCTTGACCTTCTTCGAGTTGGCGATTTCGATGCCGACCGTGTCCTTGCCCGGGATGGGTGCGAGGATGTTGATCCGCTCGGCCTTGGTTGCACGGGCGATGTCCCGCTCTAGGGAGACAATTTTATCCACGCGCACGCCGATGTCGGGGTAGACCTCGTAGCGGGTGATCGTCGGCCCCTTGGTGATTGTTCCGGGGGTGGCCTTGATGCCGAACTGCTGGAGGGTTTCGATGATCAGACCCTGGATTGTCAGCAGCTCGCCGCGGTCGAGCGGGATGCGGTCGGCATCATCCTGCTCGTCGAGCAGGTCGAGCTCCGGGAGGATATAATTTTCCAGGTGCAGTCCGGCGAGCCCGGGCTTGAGAACCTCCGAGGGCTCCTTGCCGGAACGGAGCTCGGCGAGCTTCGGTTTCCTGGTAGCCGGGCCAGGCGCAGTCGCATCGATGATTTCCGGCTCGACAGCCGGCGGCTGTGGAGAGGGCGTCGGCAGAATTTCCGGCACGTCCTCACCCTTTTTCCTGAGTTTCTTTTCCAGCTTCTGCGCCTTTTTTTCCAGGGCGCGGCGCTCTTCGTCCATCCGGCGCTCGGCATCGAGCCGCTGGAGCCGTGCGAGCCTGCGAGCCTCCAGCCACGCGCGGAACGATTTCCATGCCAGGCGGACATCGCGGATCGGATGGGTGGAGACGGCAAAGACGAGGCTAATGATGTAGAGGATGAGGAGAAGTACCGCAGATGCCGGCCCGAGTACGGGGGCAAGCGCCTTACCGCCGATCCATAGCCCGAACCATCCTCCAGGTCCCTCGATGTGCATAACCTGCTTCCAGTCCTTTAAAAACCGGGGCTGGATGATCTCGAGCAGGCAGGCCCCAAGCAGTACCATGAGCAGGCCCCAACCTGCCTTGTCCTTAAGAGAATACCCGCGCACGAACCATTTCGCGAGACCATAGCCAAGCAGCGCAACTGCGAGAAGGTAGGCGGCCGCCCCGAAGCAGAATAGCGAGTATCCGGCGAAGAGGGCGCCCAGCATTCCACCTAGGTTGTGCGTGACCGACGAGCCGGTCTTGGCATTGAGAAACGGGGCCCAAAGCGGGATGTCCTTCGGGTTGTAGGTGGCCAGCGAAAGAAAAAGATACGCACCGACGCAGAGCAGGACGAGCCCGATGAAAAAGGTTGCGGTCCAGTTGTTGCGTGAACGATTTGCCATGAAAACCAGCGATTCTCACCCATTTCCCAGTGGCAGGCAAGCGTTCTGCGACCGCGGGAAGGCAACGGTTTCGAAAGCGATTTTGCGGCGAATTGTGTTGCCAATCCCGGGCGCTGTCCTCTGCATGTATGCTGAGGGCGCGAGGTCGACCGGCGCCGGGCAGAACGACGTATGAACCAGCTTCCATCAACCCGATTTATTCTCGACATGGTCCACCACAACCCGGGGGAGGCCGCCTTTGGGACCGCCTTTGCGGATCCTGCGCACCTGGCGGGCTACGGGTTCACTGGCCAGGTTTTCAAACACATCAACTGCGTCGCCACCTACGCAGCGTCCGGTGTCGACTGTTTTCCAGCCGGCTCGCCAGATCGTGCGTGGCTCGAGCGTTTCACTCCCGGGATCGAGGGGGAAATTGCCGCGGCAAAGGCGTGCGGGCTGAAGGTTTATTACCATGTTGATCTTTTTGTTTTGCCCAAGCGGCTGGTGGACCACTTCCGTGAGGAGATCTGCGATCCGGCAACTGGGCGGATTCTTCTGGATCGCAGCCGCACGCTCGAACTTCACAGGATCCTTTTTGATGAGCTGACCTCCCGGTTCCCGGAGGTCGATGGCTACATCGTCCGGGTCGGGGAGACGTATCTATTTGACACACCGTATCATGCGGGAAACGGGCCGATTCCGCGTGTTGGTCCCGCATGGACGCCGACTTATCTTTACGAGGAAACAATCGGAGGCCGTCAGCCGCAAGACCTGAGGTGGACCTCCGCGCAGGCCGACGCCTATGTGAAACTCATCCGGTTTTTGCGTGAGGAGGTCTGCGATCGTCACGGGCGACAGGTTTTTTTCCGCACGTGGGATATTTTTCCCGACAAGCTCCACGCCAGCCGGGACCACTACCTCGATGTCACAGGCCGGATCGAGCCGCACCCCAAGCTCGTTTTTTCGATCAAGCATACGGCCCTGGATTTCTGGCGGCGCGTGAAGGTGAACGAGTGTCTCGGGCACGGCGCGCATCCGCAGATCATCGAGGTCCAGTGCCAGCGGGAATACGAAGGCAAGGGCGCCTATCCCAATTACGTCATGGATGGAGTGATCAACGGATTTCTGGAAAATGCTCGCCCGCAGGGGTTGGGAACGCTGCTCAAGGATCCGAAAATTCTCGGTATCTACTCGTGGTCGCGGGGCGGGGGATGGTATGGGCCGTACATTGGAGACGAGCTCTGGCCCGATCTGAACGCATTCGTGCTGGCGCAGTTTGTGCAGAATCCCGGCCGTCCGGAGGAGGAGGTTTTTCGCGACTATGCGGTCCGTGTTCTGGGTTTATGCGGGGAGGACGCGGTCAGGTTCCGGCGGCTGTGCCTGTTGTCAGCGGAGGCCGTGCTGCGCGGCCGCTACTGTGAGTGTTTCGATAGGGTTCTGCAGGAATCCGTTCTGCCGGTCGCGAACTGGATGCGTGACGACCGGCTCGGCGGACGCCTCCAGTTGGCTGTTGTGATGGGCTTCCTGCAGGAACGGAGCCTGCTCGACGAGGCTCTCCGCGAGAAGGCCGCCGCCGTTACCATCTGGGAGGAGATCGTTTCTCTCGCAGAGGAAATCCTGTGGCCGGATCCTGCGCGTGGGGAATTTGTGCGGATCTCTGCCGGGTATGGGCTCAGGCTTTTCCAAATCGTCCATGCCGGATGGCGCGTTCTCGCCGCAGGAGTTGAAGGAGACAAGTGCGGCTACTACGACCGTGCTGAAATTCTGGCGGCAGCGGATACCTATCGTGCCGCATGGAGTTCCTACCGTGAGCTGGCCACTGCTCCGAACTGTCCGTCGCTCTACGAGGGCCGGTACTTCGGACTGCCCGGGGAGGAGGCTGAGCCCGGGTTGGACGACTCGGTGGAGCACTATTTCCGGCTGGCATCAGAGTTTCGGTCCTGAGTTTTAGCCGTTCTGGATGTGTGACTGCAAACGTGAGCCTCTGGCCATGTCCGAAATGAATCCGGAGGACAGCAGGCACGCCATGTGATGAAATGGGCGACAGCGCCTCAGTGCGGGACATCGTTTGCCTTGGGAACAATCTCGAAGCAAACCGGGCCGAGCAGGCCGGATTTCAGAAGAGGGGTGTCGATTTTGAACGGTTCCCATGAACTCCATGTGTAACGCTTGTCGGGTGGCTGGGCCGCGTCGCCGATCATCCGGTTGGGCCAGAGGTTGACGACTTCGATTTCCAGCCGGTTTTCGCCGAGCTTCAGAATGTCGGTAACTTCCGCGCGGAATGGAGGTTTCCAGAGGATGCCGAGGTCGCGGTCGTTGAGTTTGACGCGGGCCATCACCTGGACGTCACCGAGATTCAGGAAGACGCGCTGTCCGGAGATGAGGAGGTCATTTTCGGGGGTGAATGTCATAGCGTAAATTGCTGTGCCGGAGAAATATTTCACGCCCGGCTCGAGACACTCGCTCCATGAGATGAGATTCGGGAGGGTGATTTTTTCCGGTGCACCCCAGTTCGGCGGAAAACGTAGTTTCCACGGTCCGGTGAGTTCGCCGGCCGGATTCGATTCGAGAAATGGTGAGAGGAATTTCTTCGATGGCTCTGCAGGCTTGCGGAACACGACAAATGCCGATCCGGCCGGGTCGAATTGCAGGGTGACCGTCGTGCCGGCGGGTGAAGCTGCATCAACGGGCAGCGGCTCCCGGGTGCCTCGTTCAGGGTTCCAGTATTCTGGTTGCATTCCGGCAACGCGGAACGTGCAGCGGGCGGTGACCGGCTTGTCCTGGGGATTTGCGACGAAATAAACTTCCGTTAACCCAGCGCGGCGGTGGATCCAGTTGAGTGGCATGTCGGCAGTGAAGTCCGGAGGGAGTTGAAGCTTCTCCAAAATGGCTGGCAAGGGCACGCCGGAGAAGACCGTGCCTTTGCCGAAGGCGTGTCCGGCGGCGGTTTTGCCATCGCTTTCGCCCCAGAGGTCCTTTGCCAGGCGGGCGACTTCCTTGTCGCATTCGGGATACCCGCTCAGGCTTGGAGAGGTCTTGGGCGGGGCTCCGCTGATGACGGCACCCGCAGCGACCAATTCGCACAATTTATTAAGCAGAGCCGGAGTCATCGCTGTTTGCGGGGGCAGGATCAGCATGCGGTAGCTCATGCCGTCCGGCAGGACGATCCGGCCGTCTTTAACCGAGGCGCGGGCGATGAGCGCCTGCGCGCTGCACGCATCGTAACGGTAGCCTGCCGGGGGCGCTGGATTCGCCTTGAAACCCGTCTGGTGAGGCACCTCAGGGCGAAGGTAGAGCAGGTCGGCAACATAATGGCCCTGCCGGAGCATGAACTGGCAGCGGCTCAAATACTCGTGCCAAGGGCCTGACATTTCCCACCATGTGTTCGTGCGCTCGTAGTGAAGCCCCCACGGTCCCATGGTCGCGCCGGGAACCTTGTCCAGCCAGGGCTGATGGGCGTAGCGGTGGAAAACGAAGCGGTTCACCCCGCGAGAAAGCAGGTTGTCACCCAAGGCCTTGATTGTTGCAGGATGCAATTTCCACTGTTCCCCGTCGCCCGACGTGAATGCCTCCGCGCCGACGATGGCTTGCCCGCTGGTGTGCGCCACCGAGGCCATATCCTGCGCCTTGTCGAGCTTTCCGATTGCGCCGTTTTTTCCGGGGGTCCAGAACTCGGTCATTGGCTCATCGACAACTGCCGTGTAAGTCGCCTCGTCACCGAACGGCAGATCATATCCCTCCATGGAGAGGCGGAGCCCGCGCTCATGGGCGAGTTCTGCAAGCCGGCCGGAGTAGTTTTCTGCGAGCAGTTCCGAGATCGTCTGCTGGAAATCCCAGCGGAACCTTTCTGCGAGGGCTTTGCCGCCGATCTGCCATTTTGGGCGAGAAACCTCTTTCCCACTGACCACTTCATGCACCAGGCCGGTGACACACGGCAGCAGCGGAACCGGATCGTATCCGCGGCGCTTCTGAAACTCCTCGCGGAAACGAGCGGTCCAGTTTTGCCCGCCCACTTCCCAACTGTCGATGTGCGTGGACGTCAGCGTTTTTCCGGCCAGTGGGCCGGCCTGATCGATGAGCTTCTTCATCATCCCCGCGAAGTGGACATCCATCGCCTCACGGCTGAGCTTGTCGCATTCGAGGCCGTTCCCGCCAAGGACCGGCGGACGTGTGCTGGATCCGGTGCTCGCATGGCCGATTCGATGGATCGTCCATTTGCCCGCCGGAACCTCCCATGACAGATGCCCAGCGGCATTCATCTTTCCGGTCAAATCGACAACGGACTCGCGAGAGATGACACCATCAACAGCCTCGGGAAATGCCAGCACTGCAACATCGCGGTAATAGTCGTCCACAACAAGCCGGCTGTCGAAGCCGTCCTTTCGGGCGGGTTTTGAGACCGGCTTTGGCAAGGTCCCGACAAATTCCAGCGGGCCCTCGACGGGGGTGTCCGTGGTGACGAGCTGCTGCATCGAGAGTGCGGGCGTGATCCATGGACCGCTGCTTCCACACCAGCCGGGACCGTTCGTCATGTTGACTTCGAGGCCGAGCCGGTTTGCCTCGGCGAGCGCAAAAGCGAATAACTTCTGCCACTCCGCCCCCATGAATGTTGCCGTTCCTTTCGGTGGGGCGAAGCGCTCCAGCACATCCATGATGAGGACTCCGCCAATGCCAACGCGCTGCATGGCTTCCAAGTCTGCCGTGATGCCTTCCTTCGTCACGTTGCCGTTGTTCCAAAACCAATAAACCCAGGGGCGCGCCGCATCGGGAGGATGTGCGAATCCCTTGGCGAGAGCGTCCAGCGCCCAGAGCGAGCGCGCAGCAGAAGCAAGGAGGAGGAATGCGATCAACAGTGAACGGATACAGGCTAGCATGGGAACCGATGTCGGGAGGTTTCTGGTGGCGTTGATTGGAGCCTTTTTCTGATTCGGGAAAGATGCTCTCATGATATTCCATCAGATCTGCAAGGATACGTCATGCCGCATGTTCGGGCTGCGACGATCTTGTGCCCGAGGAAGGGGGTAAACGATGCCCCCGCGCGGCACCTCGCCGCCAAACCAAAGCCCCCGCTGCAAACTTGCAAGGGCTGAGCGCCGGAAACATACTGCGAGGGTGAGTATTGCCTTCAAGCGCTCTCGGATTTCGCCTGCATGCCGGCTGCTGGTTGCGCTTTCCATCTGGGCATTTCAGGTCCGTGCAGAGCCGAACAACATTATCAAGGGGCAGGATTACCTCATGAAAATGTGGGGCACCAACGAGGGCCTGCCGGTGAACTCCATAACCGATATTGCGCAGACTCCGGAGGGCTACATTTGGGCCGGCACGCTCCTTTCAGGCCTTCTGCGGTTCGATGGTGAGCGGTTTGTGGCCTACCACTACCGCAACACGCCGGAGTTCCCCCTGATCGGCCTGCAGCGGCTCCAGGTCGACCGGACCGGCACCCTGTGGATCTCATCTTTTGGCCGGCTCGTCACCTGGACCCCGAATGGATTTAAGATTGTGGCGGACAATGTGGGACGCGTCGAGTCCCTGCTCTATTCCAAGGAGGGCGCCGTGATTTTTTCGCTCGATGACGGGCGGCTGCTCGAAGGGCGCCTGGCCGGCGACAAGTGGCAGTGGAAGCATTACCCGGTTTTCCAAGAAACCACCGCGCCGGCGCAAATCTGCGGGGATCGCAGCGGCCGGATCTGGTACCTCCGCAGCCCGGCGCAGCTCGCGGTGTGGGAGGCTGGAGGCTGGCGCACGCTGGAGCCGGCTCCCGGGCTGGAAGGGCAGAAAATCCTCTCTCTGGCCTCGGATCGGGAGGGCGATGTCTGGGTGGGAACTGATCGTGCGCTCATGAAGTGGACAAATGACCGTTTTGCCGACATGACACCTGCAGGTGAGGGGGGGGCCGCTCCAATGATCCGGATCATGCCGACCGCAGGCGGACTTTGGGTCGAAAGCCCCGGACTCCTGCGACGGTTTGAGGACGGTAAGTGGACCCGCGAATCCAGGGACTGGCCAGCCATGTATTCGGAAAAATCCTTCCGCTTCCGCCGCGGGGATAACAACGGGGGGCTTTGGATGGCCAATGACGAGCTCGGTTTGATTCACGTGCTTCAGGACGGAAGCCGGAAGTTGATCGCCTCCGGCAATGGTCTTCCCAGCAATGCTATCCGGGACATCTATCCTGATCGCGAGGGCAATATCTGGATCGGATTTGTGCGCGGTGGACTCATGCAGCTCAGGCAGCGACTGTTTCGCGTCATCGGACGGAACGAGGGGCTGAGCGAGCCGCTGGTCAACAGCGTCTGCGTCGATGCAGAAGGAAGCGTTTGGATCGGGACGGCGGGGAGAACGGTCTCGCAATTCAAGGACGGTGTCTGCAAGAACTATTCGCTACCGGTTCCGGAGAATGCAAACGATACCGTTGTGACGGTCGACAGCATGAATCGTGTTTGGGTCGGGTGCAATGGGGGAGGATTGCTGCGGTTCTCAGACGGGCAGTTCCGCACGGTCATCGGGCCTGATAAACTCCCGGGTCCGGTGCGCCTGCTTCAGCCGTCCCGAGACGGCCGCCTGTGGGTCGGCACCCTGAATTCCATTTGGATCGTCGAGGGGCATGAGATCCGTGAGGTTTACGTGCCAAAGAACTTCAACGGTCGGCCTGCAGCGCTTGCCGAGTCGTCTGACGGAACCATCTGGGCGGGAACTTTTGATGGCATGTTGCACCGGTGGAGCGATGAGAAGTTTGTGCCGATCGAGCCTCCCGACCTTGCGTCGCTGGGCCGGCTTTGGGCGATCTGTCCGGTTTCGGATGGCAGCCTCTGGATGGGGACGTATGCCGGTGGCCTGCTCCGCTGGCGGGATGGAAAGTTCCTCCGCCTGACCACCGCAAACGGCCTGAGATCGGACTTTGTCGTCGCGGTTCAAGTGGATGAGACCGGCGGGCTTTGGCTCGTCACGGGGGCCGGTGTGGAAAGAATCCACGCCCGCGATCTGCAGCGGTTCGAGCAGGGAGAGATTTCAACCGTGCCGGTGTCGCGCTATGGGCGCAGCGACGGGCTCAGCGACATCGGCGGGTCGGTCGAGTTCCAGCCGAACAGCTGGCGGGGAGGGGACGGACGCCTCTGGTTCGCCATGGGAAACAGCGTGGCAAGCGTGCGACCGGCTGCCGTGCGTCCGAACCGTGTGCCGCCAGTTGTTGTCATCGAGGAGTTGCTGGCTAACCAAGTGCGGATTTGGCCGGGGAAGAGTGCCAGGATCGGAGCGGTCTCCCCGCTGCCGTCCCGCCTGAAAGACCTTCAGCTCGTCCCCACTGTCACCATCGGTCCGGGACAGCACGATCTGGAATTTTATTTCACCGGACTCAACTTTCGGGCCCCGCGCCTCCAGAGATTCAAATACCGGCTAGAGGGCTACGAGGACCAGTGGCACGAGGCGGGGGATATCCGGACCGCGCGCTACCACTCGCCGCCGCCGGGGAGCTACGTCCTCCATGTCAAAGCGGCCAACAGCGATGACCGTTGGACCGATGTCGGCGCGAAGCTCGGGGTTGTGATCCTCCCGTTTTTTTATGAAACCGTTTGGTTTCGGGCACTTGTTGCCCTGGTGGCGGTGACCGTGCCGGCGGGCCTCGTATGGTTCTCGGTCCGGCGGCGGATGCGCCGGCGGTTGGACGTTGTTGCCCGCCAGCGCGAGATGGAGCGCGACCGCGCCCGCATCGCCAAGGACATGCACGATGAGATCGGCTCAAAGCTCACGCGGATTTCCTACATCAGCGAACTCGCCATGCAGAGCAAAACGATGGACGGGAGGCTCGGCCCGCAGATCGGCACAATCGCCGAGACATCCCGCGACCTTCTCAAGTCGCTTGATGAGATCGTCTGGGCCGTGAACCCGCGGAATGACACGCTCGAACATCTCGTTGCCTACCTCGGCCAGTATGCAATCGATTACCTTCACAATACGCGCGTGGAGTGCTCGCTCGAACTGCCCTCCCGACTGCCCCACCACATGCTTTCCTCGGAGGCTCGGCATAACCTGTTCCTCGCCTTCGAGGAGTGTCTTGCCAACGTTTTGAAACATGCGAGAGCCCGGCATGTCCGGATCGAAATGCGTCTCGCCAACGGCGGGTTTGAAATCACCGTCGAGGATGACGGACGGGGCCTGCCTGCCGCACGGGAAGGCAAGCCCGAAGGCGACCCCGGCGCGGACGGGCTCCGGAATATCCGCCAGCGGCTCGCGGATATCGGGGGAGGATGCGAGATTGACAGCCTATCCGGTAGCGGCACAATGGTCCGGCTTCGAATTCCGCTGAAACCTTCCGGCAAGTGACCATCCCACCATGACAACCTTCTCCATCGTCGAAGATGACTCGACGCTTCGAGGCAACATCGTGGACTACCTGGAATCCACAAAAATGTTCCGCTGCCTGAGCGGGTATTCCAGCGCCGAAGAAGCCGTAAGGCGGTTGCCCGGCGACTCTCCACAGATCGTGCTGATGGACATCAACCTCGGGGAGATGGACGGGATCGAATGCGTGAGGCAGCTCAAGCTGGGGATGGCAGGCTCGCAGTTTGTCATGCTTACGGTCTTTGAGGATAGTGAAAAAATCTTCAATGCCCTGGCCGCGGGGGCGAGCGGCTACCTGCTCAAGCGCCAGCCGCCTGTCAAGCTTCTGGAGGCGTTGCAGGACGTTCTTGTCGGCGGTGCCCCGATGTCCGCCTCAATTGCCCGGCAGGTGGTGAACTCCTTTCAGGGAAAGTTCGTCACGCACGGGGAGGATTACAACCTTTCCTCCCGGGAAAATGAGGTCCTGGACTGCCTGGCGAAGGGATACATTTACAAGCAGATTGCCCAGCAGTTAGGAATCAGCGTGGATACGATCAGGACCTACATTCGCCGGATTTACGAGAAGCTGCAGGTGAAGTCACGCACCGAGGCTGTGGCAAAGTATATGAAGCAGTGAATGGCCTGGCGCCAGTTCATGCGACATGACGGGAGTTCGTTTAACTCGCGAAAGCCCACGCAAATCCATTTGTCGGCAAGCAATTGATCAAATGAAAATTAGGCTGAAGCGCTCTTCCTCGATCCGTCGCGTATTGCTTTTGAATCTGGTCGGGTTGTTGTCGTCCATGACCGGCATCGCAGCCGCCACGATCGACGAGGTATTTCAGAATCCCCCGCCTGTCGCGAGGCCACGCGTGATGTGGATGTGGATGGGAAGCAACGTTTCGAAATCCGGAATCACCAACGACCTGGAGGCCCTGAAAGCTGCTGGATTCGGCGGCGCTATGATGTTCGCGCTGTCCGACATCTGCACTCCATGGGCATCGGAGATCGGAAAAAGCCCGACCCCGGACGTCATCGCATTTACCGATCCCTGGTGGAAGCTCGTCCGCCACGCGGCCGGGGAGTCGAACCGGCTCGGCCTGGATTTCGGCATGGGCAACTGCCCTGGCTATGAAACGAGCGGCGGGACGTGGATCACCCCTGAGCTTTCCATGCAGGAGATTGTGTTTTCCAAGACGCCGGTGAAAGGTCCCGGCAAGATCCCGCTGCGGCTGGAACGTGCGAAAGTCGACCCCCATGCGAACCAGATGTTCCCAGTTTACAATCCCTTCACCGGCGCACTGGAAAAGCCGATTGTCAACGCCCGCGAAACGTTCTACCGCGATATCGCCGTGCTCGCCCTTCCGGCCAATGGCGTCGTTGCAAAAGATCAGGTGATCGATCTCACCTCCCGGATGGCAGCGGACGGCAGCCTCAAGTGTGATGTGCCGGAGGGGGAGTGGGTTGTCTACCGCTTCGGCTGCACAACCAAAGGCAAGCTCGTCCAGCCGGCCCAGTGGGCCGCCCAGGGGCTCGAATGCGACAAGATGAGCAAGGAGGCGGTCGCCTTTCACACCAGTCACGTTCTCGCCGACGTGAAAAAATATATCGGACCGTTTGCCGGGAAAAGCTTCACCAATCTTCACTATGACAGCTACGAAGCCGGCGAGCCCAGTTGGACGCCGAACATGCGTAAGGAGTTCGAGACCCGCCGTGGCTATGATCCTGTCCCCTGGCTTCCGGTGAGGGCGGGACGCATCGTCGGCAGCGAGGCCGACAGTAAAAAGTTCGAGCAGGATTTCAAGACGACGATCTCGGATCTCTACCGGGACATCTACTATCCGACGTTGAAAAAAATGCTGAACGAGGCGGGCCTGGACCTCTCTTCCGAGCCGTATGGCGGGCCATGGAAAATCGAGGATGTCGTCCCGCAACTCGATCGTGTGCTGACCGAGTTCTGGACATGTGGAGCGGATTTCAAGCCCTACAGCGGACGTGGACCGCTTGAGAAAGCCGCCTGGGCGTCCGGAAAGCCGGTCATCGAGGCCGAGGCGTTCACCGGTTCTCCGCAGTTCAGCAAATGGGACGAGACGCCCGCTAAGCTCAAGCGGATCGGCGATGCGGCCTTCGTCGCCGGGGTGAACCGCATGATGCTCCACCAGTTTGCGCAGCAGCCGTGGGGAGACGCCCACAAGCCGGGGATCACGATGGGCCAGTGGGGCACCCATTTCACCCAGAACCAGACCTGGTGGGAGCAGGGCAAAGCCTGGGTGAATTATCTCTCGCGCTGCCAGGCCCTCCTGCAGTGGGGGAAAATTGTTCCGCCCGCGGCCGGTGATTTCAGCTCCGATGCGCCTACGATTCCAGCCCTCGACGGCAAGAAGCCTTCGAGCATTCCGTCGATCGGGGCGATCCACCGCCGCGAGGGCGACACCGATGCCTGGTTTGTCGCGAATTTCTCGAATGAGCCGGTCGATGCCCGCTGCACGTTCGCGGTCTCGGGGCGCCAGCCCGAACTCTGGGATCCGGTCCGGGGGACCAAGCGCATCCTCCCGCAGTTTGAGTGTAAGGATGGAAAGACCACAATCCCCATGCGATTTGCGCCGTCCGAAAGCTTCTTTGTGGTCTTCAGGAAGCCCTTTACTTCAGGAGCGGCAACCTCATCCGCGCCGAATTTCCCAGAGTGGAAACCGGCTGCCGAAATTTCCGGCCCGTGGCAGGTCCAGTTCGATCCCAAGTGGGGTGGGCCGGCAAAGCCACTGACATTCGACTCCCTGCAAGACTGGACCCTGCACTCCGATCCGGGCGTGAAGTATTTCAGCGGCACCGCGGTCTATTCGCAGAAATTTGACGTGCCTGCGGACATCCTCGACCGACCGCTGGAGCTTGATCTCGGGGCGGTGAACCACCTCGCTCGCGTGACCCTTAACGGGAAGGATCTCGGGATTGTCTGGACCGCCCCGTGGCGGGTCGCGATCCCCCCCGGGTTCCTAAAGGCAAAGGGGAACGATCTGTCAATCGAGGTGACAAACGTCTGGGCAAACAGGCTTATCGGCGACGAGCAGGAGCCGGATGATTGTGTCTGGACGCCCGGTCCCCGCGGCAACGGACGGTTCTTGAAGGAATTTCCCGATTGGTTCCTCAAGAAGCAGCAGCGTCCTTCAAAAGGCCGGTATGGCTTCACCACCTGGAACTACTTCACCAAAGACTCCCCGCTGGTTCCCTCAGGCTTACTGGGGCCGGTCCGCATTCTGACATCAGGCAAGTGAGGGCTTTTCCGGGTGGCAGCGGAATAAGCATTCTGTCTTGATTCAAAATTCAACGAGATATCCATTACTTCGCATGACATCATACCCCCCTACTATTGCATACGCTGGCATCGGACTTGATACCTACTGGCCGCAGTTTCCCGGACTCAAAGAAAAGCTGGAAGCCGACATGGCGTTTGTTGCCGGGCGCCTGGCCCGTCCGGGGGTGAACGTTGTGAACCTCGGCTTGATCGATACGGTCGACGCGGCCTTCGAGGCCGGACACATCTGCCGGCGGAGCGAGGCCGATCTGATCTTTCTGCATTCCACGACCTACGCACTTTCGTCCACCGTTCTGCCGCTCGTCCGCCGAGCCAAGGTTCCGGTTGTGGTGCTGAACCTTTCGCCGCTGGCTGCCATCCCCTACGAAAAGTTCAACCGGTTGGGCGACCGCCGTGCGATGACCGGCGAGTGGCTCGCCCACTGCGGGGCCTGCCCGGTCCCGGAGATCGCCAACGTGCTCACGCGCTCGCGCCAGCCGTTCCACCAGATCACCGGCAGGCTTCATGACGATCCGGTTGTCTGGACGGAGGTTGATGCCTGGATCGATGCCGCCCGCGTCGCGCATGTGATGTCGCACAACCGGATGGGCGTCATGGGCCACTACTACAGCGGGATGCTTGATATTTATTCCGACCTGACACTCCAGAGTTCGGCCTTCGGAACCCATATCGAGATGGTTGAGGTCGATGAACTGAGCTCCTTGTGCCGGGCGGTCAGCGATTCGGAAATCGCGGAGCGGGTGACCCATTTTCACTCCGAGTTCGATGTCCAGCCGGACTGCGCCGCCGACGAGTTGGCCCTGGCAGCCCGGACCTCTGTCGGCCTCGACCGTCTCGTCAATGAAAAGGCGCTCGGTTCGATGGCCTACTACTACATGGGCACGGGTATCCCGGAAAACGAAACGACGCTTAGCTCGATCATTCTCGGCAACTCTCTACTCACCGCACGTGGCTGCCCGGTCGCCGGCGAACTGGAAATCAAAAACGTACAGGCCATGAAGATCATGGACATCCTTGGAGCCGGAGGCTCGTTCACCGAATATTACGCGGTCGATTGGAACGACGACGTCGTCCTCATGGGGCACGACGGCCCGGGCCATATCGCGATCGCCCAGGGGCGTACGAAAGTCCGCCCGCTCACTGTTTACCACGGCAAGGTGGGGAAGGGGCTCTCGGTCGAAATGTCCGTTAAGCATGGTCCGGTAACGCTGCTCAGTGTCGTCGAGACAGCTGACAACCGGCTCAAGCTGCTGGTCGCCGAAGGCGAGTCGGTTCCCGGCCCGATCCTCGAAATCGGCAATACCAACAGCCGCTACCGGTTTCCCATCGGCGCCCGGCGGTTCATGAACGAGTGGAATGCCCACGGACCCGCCCACCACTGCGCGGTCGGCGTCGGTCACCTGGCTTATAAAATTGAAATCCTTGGCAGGTTCCTGAACATGGAGACGGCAGTGGTCTGCTAGTCCCTGAGCGTCGCCTCACAGGCATGCCACCCTTCCACATAGACATAGTGTGAATGCCTGTATTTCTCTCCCGCCTGATTGCTTTAGCGGTATTTGCGGGCCCGGTGCCTGATAGGCCCGTTCAGCGGCGGCTTGCATGCATTATTCGCTTGCGGTTGTTTCTGTGTGCTCTTCCTGCCGGATGCTGTTAACTGTTCTACGATGCTGCCACTCTGCAGCAATGATGTCTACTTCGTTATGGAACCTCCGGAACTGTCATCCATTCAACCCATGAGTAAGAACCCCACAAATTCGCACAATGCGCAGGAGCTTCCTCCGCCGCCGTACAAGAATGCGGCTCTTGCCTCGAAAAGGCGGATGAAAGACCTGCTGTGCCGGATGACGCTGGAGGAGAAAGCCGCCCAGATGATGTGCGTCTGGAAGGAGAAGGCGCAGAAACTGGTCGATCAAAACGGAAACTTTGACCGGGACAAGGCCCGTGTGGTGTTCGCCTCCGACCACGGGCTCGGCCAGGTCGGGCGCCCGAGCGACGCCGGGAGCGATCCGGCCACCCCTGCCGAGGGCCGGAACGCACGCGCGATGGCGGAACTCACGAATGCGATCCAGAATAAGGCGTCCACAATTAAGATGGCGGATGAATTGGCCGCACGTCGCGCAACTGCCTCTGGCGGTTAGAATCTGGTGATCGAAAATTGCAACTCGCACTGATGCACCTCCCGCTTTGCTTTCCGCCCCGCTTCTGTAGCATGTCGCTTCTTATGCCCCCTCTGAAAGTTCTCTTCCCCGCCGTCGCTTTGGCTCTTGTCGCACAAGTCATCCCGGTCGACGCCCAGACGAACGCTCCGGCTCAAACAAATTCCTCGGTACAAGTTAACGCACCGGACCCCGCGAAATCCCAGGCCGGGTGTGACGCCCGCGATGCACGCATCGCTTGGTGGCGGGATGGGCGCTTCGGCATGTTCATTCACTGGGGGCTCTATGCCGTTCCGGCCGGCGAGTGGAAGGGCGAAAAAATTTCCGGGATCGGCGAATGGATCATGAACCGCGCTAAAATCCCGGTGACAGAATATGCGAAATTCGCGGACCAGTTCAACCCGACGAAATTCGATGCCGAGGCGTGGGCGCAACTGGCGCAGGATGCGGGGATGAAGTATCTGACGATCACGTCTAAGCACCACGACGGATTTGCGATGTATGACAGCAAGGTGAGCAAGTATGACATCGTGGATGCCACGCCCTGGAAGCGGGATCCCATGAAGGAGTTGGCGGCCGCTTGTGCGAAGCGCGGGATCAAGTTCAGCTTTTACTACTCGCAGTCGCTGGACTGGCACGAACCGAACGGGATGGGGAACGAATGGGATTTCGGGCCGGATGCAAAAAAGGACTTCGACCAGTATCTGGAGACGAAGTCGCTGCCGCAGGTGAGGGAAATCCTAACCAACTACGGCCCGCTCGGGCTGATCTGGTTTGATGTTCCGAAGAACATGACTTCCGAGCGGGCGGCCAGGTTTGAAAAGCTGGTGCACGAGCTACAGCCGGACTGCCTGGTGAGCGGCCGGATCGGGCAGGGGAGCCACAATGATTACGATTCGACCGGGGACAACCGGATTCCGGAACTTCCGCGCGACGGCGACTGGGAGACGCCGGCGACGCTCAACCATACCTGGGGATACAAGAAGGACGACAACGACTGGAAATCGGCCGGGCAGCTCGTGTTCAACCTCGTGGACATCGTGAGCAAGGGTGGCAACTACCTCCTGAATGTCGGTCCGACCGCCGAGGGGGTGATTCCCCAGCCGAGCCAGGACAGCCTGCGCGGAGTGGGAAAATGGATGAAGGTGAACGGGGAGGCGATCTATGGATGCGGACGCACGGTCTTCGGCGACGAGTATGGCGCATTCAGTGAGACCGAGAAGGATGCCAAGGGCAAGCCGAAGTTTATCGTCAAGCAAACCGACTGGCGCTGCACGTCAAAGCCGGGGAAAACTTACATCCACCTCTTCAAGTGGCCGGAGGGGAAGTTCGAGCTGGCCGGCATGAAAAACAAAGTCACCAAAGCGTATCTTCTTGCCGATCGGGATAAGGCACTGGAGTTCACGCAGGACGGGGACAAGCTCACACTGACGCTGCCGGACAAGGCACCGGACCCGATCGTCTCGGTGGTTTGTCTGGAGAACTAGCGCGAATTCAACGGGATTCCGCTCGGAACGGTTCCGCCGGGAGGTTTGCTGAGTTGTATAGGTTGCAGTCCGGGTTTCCCGCCCAGGCGTAGCGGGCCGCGACAGGCTGCGGCACGTCCGGTGAGCTGAGCACGACCTCGTCTCCGCAAATTTGCGCGTCGGCCGGGTGGTAGGTGCCGTCCCTTCCGGCGATGACAAATCCGGTTGGCCTGATGGGCAGGGTTGGGGGAGTGCCCCGGGTGAGGGGCTTGGCGACAAGGCCGCCGGCAGTATGATCGAATCGAATTCTTAAGGCGCCGCCCTCCGCCTTCATCGAGTGGAATGAGGGGCCGCGGGCTTCGACGGTTCTTCCATAGGCGATCGACTCGGCGAGCAGCCCGAGCCTCCGGCCGACCTCCTGCTTGTTCGGGGGGTGGATCAAGTTGGGCGAGCCGATGTCGATGGTCACAGCCATGCCGGTATTCGGTTCCTTGAGTGCAGCGGCCTGCGCCTCGCGCTGGGCGGCCCAGCCCCCATCCTCGCGCGGTTGCCGGGGCTTCGGTCCGTACGCTGCGAGCTGGACAAAAAGAAAGGGGAAATCGCCGAGCCCCCAGGCATTGCGCCAGCTCCGGATCAGCGTTGGAAAGAGGACGCTGTAGCCTCGGGGGTCCTTTGCGTTGTTCTCCCCCTGGTAAAAAATGGCTCCGCGGATCACGAAGGGGGTAGCCGGGGCGATCATGCCGTTGAAAAGTCCGGCCGGTTCTCCGAACGGGACCTCCACCGTGGTGGGCGGCGGCGGGTTGTCGGGGTCCGGTGTGTCTGCGGGCGCGGCCGGCATTGGCGGGTGGCTTGAGGCCGGTTTTCTTTTGTCGAGGCGGGCGGCCCATTGGGGAATTGTCCGCAGGCCTTCCAGGCTGGTCCATGCCTCCGCCGGGGTTGAGCTTTTGGCCGCCTGGATCATGCCGATGGGGACTTTTAACGATGCATGGAGATGCCGTGCGAAAAAGTAACCGACCGCGGAGAATCTCCCCGCTGATTCGGGCGTGCAGACCTGCCATCCCTTGCCGGGCAGGTCGTCTTTCGGATTGAGGGATGTCTGGTGGTCCGGAAGAAAAAGGCGGATCTGCGGGTGGGATGCCCGCGCGATTTCCTCCCGAAAATTCAGCACCCCGGGATAAGGCTTCGGCCGGTAGAGGTTCCCGACCGGCATCTCCATGTTCGACTGGCCGCAGCAGATCCAGACATCGCCAGCCAGAATGTCGGTGACCTCCAGACGGTTATTGCCGCGAACGGTCATCGTGAGCGGACCGCCGGGGGGAAGCGGAGGCAGCGTGATTCTCCATTTGCCGTCGCTGCCGGCCGAGGCCGAGCCACTCTGTTCCCCGAGTCCGACGGTGACTGCTTCGCCCGGATCCGCCCATCCCCAGACGCACAACGGCCTGCCATGCTGCACCACCATATGGTTGGAAAAAAGACTCGGAAGCCGGACATCCGCATGGAGACGTGTCGGCAGAGCCGCAAAAAACACCAGAGCAAGGGCAGCTCCGAACAGGGAAGCTGAATGATTCCGACGTGGTGCCGAAAACTTGTGCTCTGGGCTCATGCTTCCAGCGCTGACAGCGGGCGTGAGCTTTCGGGCGGAAGGCTGTCCGCGGGCGGAAGATCCCGGGAAAGCGGGACCGTCACGAGGAATGTGGTGCCGTCGCTTGCGGTTGAAACAAATCGGACGGAGCCGCGGAGGAACCGCTCTGTCAGGAGTTTGACGCTGTAGGTGCCGAGCCCGCGGCCCCGGCCTTTCGTGCTGAACGAGCGGTTGAAAATTTGAATCTGCGCGGAGCGGGGGATCACTCCCTCGTTGTGGACGGAGAACTCCAGCTGGCTGTCGCTCGTGAGCCGGCAGCCGATCGTGACCTGGCAACCGGCCGGACTGGCCTCCAGCGCATTTTTCACAAGGTTGCCCAGCACTCTGGCAAGCAGCACGGGGTCCGACCTGAATGGCTCGTCTGAGCAGCCATCCGTCGCGGCCAACCGCTTGCTCCCGCAGGCGGAATGCCTTGAATAAAAGGAGACGATGCGCTCCACCATCCGGAGGCTGCTGAGCGGCCGGGATTCGACATCGATCTCCCCGCGCTCAGCTGCCAGAAGCTCGCGCTGCGCGCTGATTTCATCCACCAGTTGCTCGGAGAGGGCAACGATGATGCTGTGCAGTTCGGACTGCTGCTCCGGTGGGCTGAACCCCATGACCTCACCGACAGACCTTATTCCTCCGGCCGTGTTCAGAAGGTCATGGAAGAAAATCTTCTCGAGGGCGAGGCGGCGCTTTTCGTCGCTGATGTCTCGGATGGAGAGGAAGGTGAATTGCTCGCCGGCGCACTGGAATGGTCTCGCCCACACCCTGAGGTCGAATGCGTTGCTCCGCTCAACCAGCATCCGGCATTCCTCAATTGCGGAATTCCCCCCGAGCCCAATCGAGGCGGCACGGAAAACTCCGCAGACCTTGCAAGCCTCCGCGTCCCCGCATCCCCCCGGCATCTCCGCATGGTGAACGCACCCCGCCGCCTCGCCCGGTCGCTGTCCCCAGAGCAGGGTTCCGTCGCCGGCCTTGAAAAAATCGAGTGCGGCCCTGTTGGCGAATACGATCTGTCTGGTGGAATTGATCGCAACCAGAATGTCCGGAATGGCATCCAGGATCCCGCCCATGTCCTGCCACCCGGCAATCTTGCGGACCTGCTCGGCAATCCGTTCAGGGGAGGTGCGTGGTTCGTTGCGGGATGATGGAGGCGAGGAGGACATGGGGAAGGTGGGGCTGCCTGCTACACTCAATGAAGTTTTGAATAGCAAATGCGATCCGGAGGAGAAAGATTAATCGGAGCCCGTCCGGGCGGTTGGTCCTGGACGCGGCATGGTGAATGTGAACGTGGAGCCTTGGCCGGGCGTGGATGAGACACTGATCCTGCCGCCATTCATTTCCACGAACTGCCTGCAAAGCAGGAGCCCGATCCCACTTCCCTCCTCTCCAGCGGTCCCTGCCGTGCTGCAGCCGGAACCGGGTTCGAAGAGCGCATCGATTTTCGTTGCAGTCATTCCAACGCCGGTGTCCCTGACGGAAAACTCAACCGCATCGTCCCTTTCCGTCACGGCCACCGCGATCGAACCGCCCTGCGGCGTGAATTTGATCGCGTTGGAAAGCAGGTTTTGAAGCACCGAGAACAGCATGGATCTGTCTGCAAAAACGGTGCTGCCGACAGAGCCTTCCCGCAGGAGCGCGATGGACTTTCGACTTGAGGAGAGCGACACCAGATCAATGACTTCGTCGAGGAGTTCATCGACATCGAGAATCAAGGCGTTCAGTTCGATTCGCCCGGACTGAGACATCGCCCATTCAAGCAGGTTGTTCAGGAGCTGAAGTGCCGATTCGCCGGACTTCAGGACGCCCTCAGCCATCTCGCGCAGGTCGCTCTGGGCGGGCGAATCCAGGCCGGCAACGAGCATCTCGGAAAAGCCGATGATCCCGTTGAAGGGCGCCCGGAGATCATGGGCCAGGATGTGAAAAAACTTGTTCCGTGTGGCGTTGACGTCATTGAGTTGCCGGGCGACGGTCTGCATCTGCCGGAATGTGATCCGGAACTGCATCAGGTTGATGACTTGCTTGGCCAGCACCCGGAGTGCTTGAAGCTGGACATCATCCAGATTGCGGGGGGTGCTGTCGATGACGCAGAGGGTTCCCATCGCGAGGCCGTCCGGGCTCACGAGCGGTGCGCCGGCATAAAAACGGATTCTGGGATCGGAGACCACGAGCGGGTTGTCAAAAAATCGTGCGTCTTTTAGTGCGTCCGGAACAACCATGATGTCGTCCTGCAGGATAGCGTGCGCGCAGAACGCAATTTCGCGGGACATTTCCGCGACTTCCAAACCGACCCGTGCCTTGAACCACTGCCTCTCGGGATCAATCAGGCTGATCAGCGAGATGGGCGTCCGGCAGATCGATGAGGCGAGCTGCGCCAACTCGTCGTAGGCCTCCTCGAATTCCGTATCCAGGATATTGTAGCGCACGAGGGCCTCCACACGCTTTGCCTCATTGTCAGGAACTGGTGCGCTCTGCATGCTGAGACACTAACGGAGATTTTGTGTCCGTCCAAGGGTTTACCTGCCGGATGCGCGGGCGGATCAATCCCAGGGCCAGATCGAAATCCGCCGGGCCCGGAAATTCAGTTCGACCCGGCCCTGCTGGAGGAGCGGCGTTCCCAGCATGGCTTTTCCCTGCAGGTAAGGGATCTGGTAAATGGCGAAAGGGAGGTCGCGGAATTCCACCAGTCCAAGGGTGATCCGGTCGACTGTGCCGAGCGGCGAACGGGCGTCCGATGGTGTTCCGCCGCTGCTGAATCCTCCCAGGAAGCCGGTTTGCCGGAAGTGGGCTTCGATGCCCGACGTGTCGGGAAGCAGGTTCAACTGCGCGCCGCTGTCGAAGAGCACATCGAGCACCCGTTCTCCGATGCGCGCTTTCATGACCGGCATGTGCATGTAATAGGTGAATGGCAGAGTAACAGCAGGAGGTCTCTCGCCGGCGGCAGGCTTTCGTGATCCGTCGGACCGGGTCGGAAACACCTGCACGGATCGCGCATTCCAGTCGAAGACGATCGATGAGTTGCGCAGTTCCGAGTGGCTGATGGCTCCGAGGAGCGGAGTGACAGAGGGTTGTTCCATGAGGGAGAAGTCATGGAGTTTTCCTGAGATATTGGAGGCGGAGAGGCGCCCCCAGGTGAGGAGTCGGACCGGGCGCGATCCCCGGGCCGGCGCAAGACCATTCACCCCGGAGGAAATCCCCGGAACCGACGGACCGTCAGGTTTCCGGAAATACTTCTGGTTGAGCAGCAGGCCGGAGCTGCCGGTGTCGAGCAGAAACCACCCCGGACGGCCGTCCACGCTGGCCCGGACAAACGGCAGGCCTCCGCTCACCGAAAACCTGTCGGCAAAGGGGGCTGAGGCGGTTGTCTCCTTGGGTTTCTCCTGAAACTCCGCGCTGATGCTCCGGATCCTGCATTCTCTGTCGAAGCCGATGCGCTGGGGAAGGTAAGAGGTGTTCATGCAGAGGGCGGTTCTGGCCTCGTAGCCGTCCGGGAGACCCTTGATCGCAAGGATCCGGATCTCGACAATTTTGAAGGGGAGCCACTTCATGCCGCTGGCGAGACCGGCGCGCGAGATGTCGTCCGGTAACCCGTCCACGCTGAGTGTCTTGGAGAGGAGCGGTCCCAGCGCCGTGTAGGACCTGGCGTTGACCACATGCTTGTAGGTGGATAGAGCGGTCTTGATCTCCTCCTTCGCATCGCGGCCGACGGGATAGGTCTGGCAGCCGGAGAGCACAAGCGCGGCAAGGAATCCGAGGCCGCAAGCGGTCACCGCCCCAAGGCGGATTGTTCGTATTCTGGCAATCATCACCTGGATGGGAAAGCGCGGCTGCTGCCGGGTTGCGGCAGAGTCATGAGGTTCCGGCGGATTTCCTCATGAAGCGGGGCTGTCCAGTCCGGAGCCGAGGGCGGAACGACGACGGATGCGCCGCTGCGGAAATCGCAGGGCGCGATCAGCAAGTCGATATTGTCGAGTCCCGTGCGTGCGGCCAGAACGAAGACCTCCTCGATGGCGTCGTCGCCGATGGCGAGGCATCCGATCGAGGCGGATCCTCCGTGGATCATGATGTCGCCGCCGAGGGTGGAGGAATCGCGTCCGTCCGCCGCCGCCCGGCGCAGGTCATCGGCGTTCGGGTATCCGACCCGCAGAGACAGGTGATAGCGGCTGTTCGGGTTAAGCAGGACAATCGGGTAGATGCCCTCCGGCACCTGCCTGTCTCCTTCGGCGAGCTTGGGGCCCGGCAGGCCGCTTGCACCGAGGATCGGATAGGATTTGATGAAGCGGAGCCCGTCGGATCCGCCTCCGGCATAAAGCTCCAGGCGCCGCTCGGATTTCAACGCAACCAACCGCAGGGCGCGTGGCGGGTAGGGCACCCCGGCCGCTTCGAACGCAGGCACCAGGGCCGCATCCGCCTTGGCGCCGCATTCCCCAATCCGGTCCGCCACCGAGCGCTCGCCGGGTTCTTCCGCAAGGGGCTTGCGCCAGTGGACCAGGAGCCAGCCGAGCCAGCCGGCCAGGAGCAGCAGGACAAGGACGGGGAGGGAGTGCCGGATCACGGAATGAAACTAGCGCCGGATCCGGAGCCCGTCAAAGGGCCGCTGAGACGGCCGAGGCTTCAGGTTCGCCTTCCTCCTCCGGGCGGGCTTTCCATGTTTTCGCGACGACCGTGTAGATGGCAGGCACAACGAAGAGCGTGAACGCCGTGCCGATGATCATTCCGCTCACCAGCACGATGCCGATGCTGTTCCGTGCGCCGGCTCCCGGGCCGCTGGCGATCACGAGGGGGAAGTGGCCCATCACCGTGGCGGCGGTCGTCATGAGGATCGGACGGAGGCGGGTTGCGGACGCGCGCATCACCGCGGAATACTTGTCGAGCCCCGAGCGCTGGAGGACGTTGGCAAACTCGACAATCAGAATCCCGTTCTTTGCGATGAGCCCGACGAGCGTGACCAGGCCGATTTGGCTGTAGATGTTGAGCGTGGTGGCGCCGAGGAACGTGAACAGAAGCGCGCCCGAGAGCGCGAGCGGGACCGAGCCGAAGAGGATGATGAACGGGTCGCGGAAGCTTTCAAACTGGGCGGCAAGCACGAGGAAGATCAGGATCGACGAGAGGATGAGGGTGATCACAAGCTTGTTCCCCTCCTTGCGGAGCTGCCGGGATTGTCCCGCATACTCGATCGTGAACCCTGCGGGCAGAATCTTTGCCGCTTCGGCCTCCAGAGCCTTCAGCGCGGCATCCAGCGGGACGCCGGGTGGGATTGCGCCCTGGATTGTCGCCGAGTTCAGCTGCTGGAAGCGCTTGATTTCACGCGGTTCGGTCGACGTCTTCATCGAGGCGAACGTCGAGAGCTTGACGAGCTTGCCGTCGGTCGCACGCACGTAGAGATTGTTGAGCTGGTCGGTCGTGAGGCGCTCGCTGCGCTTTACCTGCGGGATCACTTTGTAGCTGCGCCCCTGGATGCTGAAGCGGTTGACGTAGTCTCCGCCGAGGAGCGTCGAGAGGTTGGCGCCGATTCTTCTCAGATCCAGACCCTGCGCAGCGACTTTGTCCCGGTCGAAGACGATCTCGGTCTGCGGCTGGTCGAATTTCAGATCAGTGTCGGCAAACATGAAGAGCCCGCTGGCAAATGCCTTCGCGACGAGCTTCTGCGCGAACTCGACAATTTCCTTCGGTTCGGCGGTCGAGGCGATGACGAACTCGACGTCAAAGTTGCTGCCACCGGGAAGGGAGGGCGGGGTGGTCGGGATGATCCGGACGCCAGGCACTTGGGCGGTCAGCGGGAAGAGCTCCTGGGCGATCTGCTCGGCGGTCCGCTTTCTCTCGCTCCAGGGCTTCGTCACCATTCCGGAAAACCCGAATGTCGGGTTGATGATCTGGAATGTGGCGTCGCATTCCGGCTGGGCCTGAAAAATCGAGTTGAGCTTGCCGGCGAAGAGGGCGGCGTGGTCGAGCGTGGCGTTGGGGGGAGCCTGCACGATGCCGAAGACGACGCCCTGGTCTTCCTTGGGAGCCAGTTCGTGCATGCTGAGCACCCAGAACACAGGGATCAGCAGGATGACGCACAGGGCCACGAAGAGGACGATCCAGCGGTTTGCGAGGGTGATCCGCAGAAGGGCGCCGTAACGTCCCCGCAGCCAGTCAAAATGCCGGTTGATCATGCCTGCAAAACCTTTTTGATCGTCGCCGGGGCGAAGCATCCGGGACGACATCATCGGCGAGAGCGTGAGTGCCACGATTCCGGAAATGAAGACAGCGCCGGCCAGCGTGAACGCGAACTCCCGGAAGAGGGCACCGGTCAGTCCTCCCTGGATGCCGATCGGCGTATACACGGCGGCCAGCGTGATCGTCATCGCAATGATCGGTCCGACCAGTTCGCGGGCACCGAGAATTGCCGCTTGAAAAGGGCTCCGTCCCTCCTGGATGTGGCGTTCGACATTCTCCACGACGACGATCGCATCGTCGACGACGAGGCCGACAGCCAGCACGATTGCCAGCAGGGTCAGAAGGTTGATCGTGAACCCGAAGATCAGCATCAGGAGCACCGCGCCGATCAGCGAGATCGGGATCGCGGTGACGGGCACCAGCACGGCGCGGAGAGATCCCATGAAAAGGAAGATCACGATCACCACGATCAGGAGCGTCTCGAGCAGTGTTTTGATCACCTCGTTGATCGCGTCGTTGATGTAGGTGGTGGAGTCGTAGGGAACGCCGATGCGGATCCCCGAGGGCAGCGCCTTCTCGATGCCCGGCAGCGCCTCACGCACCTCCCGGATCACGTCGAGCGCATTCGCCGTCGGCAGAACCCAGAGGCCCATGAACGTTGCCGTCTGGCCGTTGAAGCGAACCTCCTGGTCGTAGCTCGCCGCGCCGAGCACGACGTCTGCGATCTCGCCGAGCCGGACGATCGTGCCGTCGACCTGCTTGATCACGAGCTGCCGGAATTCCTCGGCCGTGCTGAGGTTCGTGTTGGCCACCAGGTTGACGGCGATCATCGAGCCCTTCGTACGGCCGACCGCAGCAAGGTAGTTGTTGGCCTGCAGGGCCTCGCGCACGTCGGTGGGCGAGATGTTGAGTGCAGCCATCTTCTCGGGCTTGAGCCAGATGCGCATGGCAAACGTCCTGTCGCCGAGAATCTCCGCGCGCTGGACACCGTTGATCGCCGAAAGCTTCGGCTGGACGACGCGGGTCAGGTAGTCGGTGATCTGGTTCTCGTCGAGTTCCTTCGAGTAGAACCCGAGATACATCGAGGCGAACTCGTTATCGGCCGTCGCCAGCTCGATCGCAGGCGCCTCGGCCTCCGGTGGAAGGTCGTTACGGACCTGCGCAACCTTTGCCTGGACCTGGGTGAGCGCGGCGTTCGTGTCGTAGTTGAGCTTGAGGTGGACCTTGATCGTGCTCAGCCCCTGCGCGCTTGTCGAATCGATGTAGTCGATCCCGTCCGCGCTCGCAATGACGCGTTCGAGCGGGGTCGTGATATACCCGCGCACGAGGTCCGCGTTGGCACCGATGTAGGCGGTGGTCACGGTGATGACCGCAACGTCGCTGCGCGGAAATTGACGCACAGTCAGGACCTTTACCGCAACAAGCCCGCCAAGAAGAATCAGCAGGTTGACGACCAGCGCCAGGACCGGACGCCTGATGAATATGTCGGTGAATTTCATTGGTCCTTGGTGTCCGGGGCGAGGCTGTTGCCGGGCTGGATGGTATTATCCACGGCGACGGTGGAATCCGGCCGCAGCTTGAAAATTCCTGATGTGGCCACCTCGTCACCCGCCTTGACTCCCGAGAGTACCTGGACCTGGTCGCCGCGGCTTTCGCCAAGCTTCACGGTCTGCTGCCGAACGCCTAAAATCTCTTTGCCGGTTTTCCCGTCCTTCCTTTTCTCGAGAATGAAAACGGAGTCCCCGTATGGGGCGTAGCTCACAGCCGTCGCCGGCAGCGCGAGAACCGGCTTGTCTCCCGGCGGAAGGACCTCGACCTTCACAAACATTCCCGGACGCAGAACCCGGTCCGCATTAGGCACTGTCGCCTGCACCAGAAAGTTGCGCGTAGATTCGTCCACCACCGAATCCACTGCGGTAATCGTCCCCCCGACCGCCTCGCCGCCCCCGGACGGCACCACCTGCACCGGAATGCCGGGCTTTACCAGTGCCAGGTTCTGCTGCGGGAGGTTGAAGTTCACGTAAAGCGGGTTCATCGATTGCAGGGGTACGATTTTTTCGCCGGGCTGCAGATACTGCCCGACATTCACCAGCCGGATTCCGGCAAGCCCGTCAAACGGGGCCCGGATCGTTTTCTTCTCCATCACGGCCTTGATTTCCTGGCAGCGTGCGTCGGCTTCCACGTAGGCCGCCGCATTCTGATCGTAGTCCGACTGAGATGAAACACGCTTATCAAGGAGGCCCTTGAACCGCTGAAGGTTGAGTTCTGCAAGGCGCTTCCTTGCCTCGGCCGCCCGCAGTTGGGCCTGCTCCTCCGTGATGTCCTGCTGCACCAGGATGTCGCCCTTCTTGACCTTGGCTCCCGACTCGAACGGGATCTCCGAAATGTTTCCCGCAAGATCCGCGCTCAGCACCAGACCGTTGACCGGCTTCACCGTTCCCACCGCTGTGATCGTCGCCGGCCAGTTCTGCTCCGCCACGATGCTGGTCGTCACTGTCTCCGGGGGCATCTGGAATGCCATGTGCCCAGCCATGGCCGCTTGGAACTGCGAATATTTCATCAATCCCAGCGCCGCTATGACCGCCACTACCACAGCGATCGCTATGACCCATTTCAGTATCATCCATCCCAACCCGGGTTTCTCTGCGGCGCTTCCTGTGTTCATTTTATTAATGCATTAAAATGTCAATGATGTTAATTAAATGGGCGCGCATGTCAAGAAATGCTTCGTGCGCCAAGTGCAAAAACCCAGCGGCGTTGCCATCCGGCTGCCGGCACATGCGCCGAGTTGCTGTGCCCCGCCGAAGCCGGGTGGCAGCGAGGACTGTCGCTCGTTAGCGGGGCGGACGCGTGGTGGTTCCCGGATGGAGTGTGCAGGGGAGGAGGATAGTCCTGCGCGTGGCCTGGGCATCTTCGATCCGGTAAACCAGCCGGCTTAACGCGGCGCTTCCGATCTCCTCGTTGGAAATCTCAGTCGTGGTCAGGGTGCTGCTGAAGTCAGGGCCGTAGGCGGCGATTTTGTGGAAACCTGTGATGGCCACTGTTTCAGGGATCTTGAACCCGTGATGAAAAAGGTTGTGATAGAGCGAGCGGGCGATCATCTCGCTCGGGCAGACCCAGGCGTCGACGCCTTCGCGGGTCAGCTCTGCAGTCCGCTGCATGGCGACCCCGGACTGGAAATCGCTCTCGGACTCGGAAAGGGCCTCGGGGAGGGTGATCTCGATGACGTCCTCCAGACGCAATTTCTGGCGGTGGATGAGCAGGGCCTCAACAAACGCCCCGAACCTTGCAAGCGACCAGCTCATGTTTCGGCAGAGTCCGAAGAAGCCGATGCGGCGGCATTTCCCGGCGACAAGATGATTGACGATCTGGTTCATGCCGTTCCTGCAATCGACCGATACCACGTCGACTTCGGTCCCCGGATAGTCATAGATGATCGAGACCACCGGAAACATTCTCTGAAGAGCGGTGACAAGCTCAATCGGCCAGCGATGGATCAGGACTATCCCGTCCACATCTCCCGTCGAAAGCGCCCTGGGCTGAAATTCCGGATTCAGGATGTTGGCGCACTCCTCCGACCGGCAGTGATGCGAAATCAATGAGAGGTTCATCGCAATCGCTGCACTACTCATCCCGGCGAGATACTCGAGGTCCAATCCAGAATTGATCCCGTGGGAAAGGGTCAGAATATTGCTGAACCGCTTGCTGCTGAGGAGCTCACCTCCCCGGTATCCCATTTTCTGCGCTGCCTCAAAGACCTGCTGGCGCGTTTCCGGATGGATGCCGGGCAGCCCGCGCAACGCCCGCGAAACCGTGCTTGCGGATAGGTCGAGCTTCTGCCCGATCTCCCTCAGGTTGGTTCTGCGCCTTGCGCTCATCGACTTCTCTCTGACGCTTCCGGTTTCCGTGCAAAAATCTCGTTCACAGCTGATGACTAATAAAAAACAACCAGCACGGTCAATCAGGCGTATCTCCCGGTCCGTCAAGGTTGACGCAGCGACGCCCGCCGGAGCGAGATCTTCAAGCCACTTGGAACGAGGGACAAAAACGGACGCGGCACATGCGCGGACAAACGCCAACATCCCGAGCGGATGCCGCATGGGGAACGTGAGTCAAGTCGCCGGGGCAAGAAGGTCTCGCCCCGTTCAAAAGCGCAGGCCGCAGCAGCCTACGACTTGTAGCGCAACCGCTTCTTGTGGCGGTTCTCTTTCATGCGCTTGCGGCGCTTGTGCTTCGCGATTTTCGCTTTTCTTGTCTTTTTTAATGAACCCATGGGTAAAATGCGGGACGGCTAATAAACTACTTTGTTGAGCGGATACTCGATGATCCCCTCTGCTCCGAGCATTTTCAGCTTCGGAACGATCTCGCGGACGACTTTCTCTTCGATAACCGTCTCGATGGCGACCCATCCGGGTTGCGCCAGGGGCGAAATGGTAGGATTCCTCAATGCGGGCAACGCCTCAAGCAAATTCTTCAAGCTTTTTTCGGGCAGGTTCATTTTCAATCCGACCATGTCGCGTGCGGCTAGCGCCCCCTTAAGCAACAGCGCAAGAGTCTCGATCTTCTCTCGCTTCCAAGCGTTTTCCCAGGCTCCGTGCCCGACGAACAGGGCGGGATACGACTCCATGATCGTCTCGACGATCCGGAGCTTGTTCGCCCGGAGGGATGAGCCGGTCTCGGTGATGTCCACGATCGCATCCACCAGATCGGGCACCTTCACCTCGGTTGCGCCCCACGAAAATTCGATTTCAGCACTCACACCTGCGCGCTCGAAGAACCGCCGGGTGATGCCCATCGCTTCGGTGGCCACGCGCTTGCCTTCGAGATCCTTCAGCGTCCGCACGGGCGATTCCTCCGGTACCACCAGCACCCAGCGCGTGGGCGCGGAACTCACTTTGCTGTAAGCCAACGAAACCACCTCCCGGACATTCGACTCGTTTTCTTCAACCCAGTCGCGCCCGGTGATTCCGCAGTCCAGGTAGCCGTGTTCGACATAGCGGCTGATCTCCTGCGCCCGCAGCAGCCTGATCCGCATCTCCGAATCGTCGACAGACGGACGGTAGGATCTGCTCGATCCCGAAATCGAGAAGCCGGCTTTTGCAAAGAGGGAAATCGTCGGTTCCATCAGGCTTCCCGAGGGCAACCCGACTGTGAGTATGTTTTCTTCCATGAGAGCCCGACAGGTTAACCAGAAACCAGCCGGCCACCGCACGAAAAAAATCCGGCGCACACGAAAGACCGAAATCAAAAGGCGCGCCACGGACGTCCCACCAACACAGTGCCTGATTCCGGCAGACCGCAGGCAGTCGGACAGACGGGAGACCCGCGCCAAGCGTGATCAGCTCAAGAAAATGCTTGCCCGCCAGCCGACCAGAGGAGAGGATTTATACACCAACGCGATGACTCAATCTGCCAAATCCTCCCAAGCCTGCGGCGTACCAGCCCCCGCCAGCCGCGCATTCACGCTCATCGAACTCCTGATCGTCATCTCGATTATCGGCATCCTCATGGCCATCCTCTTCCCGGCCATGAAAGGCGCAATCGATGCCGCCGCAAAAACGCAGGCCCGTAACGATGTCACTCAGATCGCCAATGCAATCGCCATGTATGAAACTGAATACGGCCGCTTTCCGACAAATTCCGACACCGTCAGCGGCGAACTTCTGAATTCGCTCATCGGACTCAACACCAACGACAACCCCCGCCAGATCGTTTTTCTTGAGGTCCAACCGGCCAAAAAAGGAAAAAGCGGAACCAACGCCGTTGGCTACGTCGATCCCTGGAACCAGACGAACGCCTACATCGTCGTCATGGATACCAATTACGCCAACACAGTCAAAGTTTCCACCAACGGTCAGGCGCAGGGCAGCTACGAGATCCGCAAGAAAGTGGCGGTCTGGAATCTCAGTCCCACAAACGCAAGGCGTCAGGTCCGCTCCTGGGATTGATTTCACGCGGGTGTAGTTCAATGGTAGAACGGCAGCTTCCCAAGCTGCATACGAGGGTTCGATTCCCTTCACCCGCTCTCTTTTTCTAAACGGCGAATCGCCTTAGAAACCCCATGAATAAAGGCTCTGCGGACGGATGACAAACTCATCGTGCCATTGCAGTTTTTGAGATTATTTGAACGACTCGCGTAGGAGGCGGTCTAATTATTTGGTTAAGGCAGAATCGCGAGCCACCGGCGGATCAGTTTTTATTGTTTTTCTGATCAATTTCGCCGGTGGCTCCCTGTTTTTCAGGCCTGGGGCTGGAGCGTTTTCCGGAATCTTCGAGCGAGGAGTGATTCCGGCTTTTCAAATGGTGCTGATCTGGTAGGAGCAGGGAGCGTCAGCAACAATCTTTTAAAAACTATGAGCGAAAAAAAACAATTCCGGGCCGGGGTTCTCTTTGGCGATGAGGTGAAGGAAGTTCTGGACTACGCAAAGGCGAATGAATTCGCGCTGCCGGCGGTGAACTGCATCGGAACGAACACGATCAACGCTGCGCTGGCTGCCGGGCGCGAGGTGAACTCGCCGATGATGATCCAGTTTTCGAACGGCGGGGCCCAGTTCGTGATCGGGAAGGGGATCAGCAAGGAGAACCAGCTCGGCCCGATCCTTGGCGGCATTGCCGGCGCGCATTACGTGGATGCGGCGGCGAAGGCTTACGGGGTCCCAGTTGTCCTGAATACTGACCATTGCGCAAAGAAGCTTCTGCCATGGGTTGACGGGCTCCTGGCGGCAGGCGAGGAGCAGTTTGCCAAGACCGGCCGGCCGCTCTACAGCTCGCACATGCTCGATCTCTCCGAGGAACCGCTCGAGGAAAATATTGAGATCTGCGCGAAATACCTGGCCCGCATGGCCAAGATCGGAATGACCCTCGAGATCGAACTCGGGGTGACCGGCGGCGAGGAGGACGGCGTCGACAACTCGGATGTGGATGAGTCGCGCCTCTACACCCAGCCCGCCGAGGTCGCCCACGCGTATGAGGTTCTGAGCAGGGTCAGCCCGAACTTCACGATCGCCGCCGCATTCGGCAACGTCCACGGGGTCTACAAGCCCGGCAATGTGAAGCTCAAACCGACGATCCTCAAAAATTCTCAGGATTACATCGTCGAGAAATTCAAAACCGGACCGAAGCCGGTGAATTTCGTGTTCCATGGCGGCTCTGGCTCGTCGCGCGAAGAGATCCGCGAGGCGATCAGCTACGGAGCGATCAAGATGAACCTCGACACCGACCTGCAGTGGGCGTTCTGGGATGGCATCCGCGAATACGAGGCCAAGAACCACGACTACCTCCAGGGCCAGATCGGCAATCCGTCGGGACCGGACGCTCCGAACAAAAAATACTACGACCCGCGCGTTTGGCTTGGGGCGGCCGAATCATCGTTTACGAAGCGGCTGATCGGCTCGTTCGAGGACCTGAACTGCATCGGGCGCAATGCCTGAGGCGGCCTTCGGGCGAATGGCGTAGCGGAATTTTGAAGGGATTTCGCCGGCAGGAATCCCCCCGGTTAAGTGTCGCCGGGGGGGGGCTTCGGTACTTTATCGCTCCCGTGAGCAGCGGCCGTCGGGCTATTCTGCGGATAATCTCCCGGCCAGCGACCGCTGGCACGTGTTCAGTATTCAGTTTCCAGAGGCGCGCGTTGGAAAACGGGAAAGCTCTATGCTTTCTCCTTTCTGCTCCTTCCCCGGATGATGACGTAGAAGACCGGGGTAAGAAAGATGCCGAAGAACGTGACACCGAGCATGCCGGAGAAGACGGCAGTGCCGAGTGCCTGGCGCATCTCGGCGCCGGGACCGCTGGCCAGAACAAGCGGGACGACGCCCAGGATGAAGGCAAATGAGGTCATAAGGATCGGGCGCAGCCGGAGCCGGCAGGCTTCGGTGACCGCCTCATGCCGGGCCTTGCCTGCATCCTCGAGTTGCTTGGCGAACTCGACGATGAGGATCGCATTTTTGCAGGCCAGGCCGACGAGGACGATGAACCCGATCTGCGTGAAGATATTATTGTCCATCCCGCGCAGGAGTACGCCGCCGATGGCCGAGAGAAGGCACATCGGCACGATGAGGATGATCGCCAGCGGGAGCGACCAGCTTTCATATTGTGCCGCGAGCGTCAGGAACACGAAGAGCACGCAAAGCGGAAAGATGAAGAGGGCGACATTTCCGGCGAGGATCTGCTGGTAGGTGAGATCGGTCCACTCGAAGCCCATGCTGCGCGGCAGGCTCTTCTTTGCGAGCTCCTCCATGATCGCAACCGCCTGGCCGGAGCTGACGCCTGCCGACGTGGCCCCCACGATGTCCGCAGCCGGGTAGAGGTTGTAGCGCAGGACGGTGGCAGGCGCGGTAATCTCCGAAACCGCGCCGAGCGTGCCCAGCGGAACCATTGCGCCCGAGTTGCTCCGGGCCTTGAGGTTGAGAATGTCGCCGGGGGACTCGCGGAACCGGGAGTCCGCCTGTGCGTTCACCTTGTAGGAGCGGCCGAAGAGCGTGAGGTCGTTGACATACGCCGAGCCCAGCGAGATCTGGAGCGTGCTGAATATGTTGCTCAGGGGGACGTTGAGCGTCTTGGCCTTGACCCGGTCGATGTCGAGGTAGATCTGCGGCGTGCCCGAGCTGAAGCTGGTGAAAACATTTGAGAGCCGGCTGTCGTCGTTGGCGGCGTCCACGAGGTTCTGGGTCGCCTCTTCGAGCGCGCCAAATCCGGCGCCCCCCCGGTCCTGCACCATCAGGCGGAACCCGCCTGTGCTTCCCAGTCCGTCGACCGGCGGCGGTCCGAAGACTCCGGTGAGAGCCTGGGGGATTTGAGAGAGAACGCGGTTGAGCCGTCGCGTGATCGCTGGACCGCTGAGGTCCGGGGATTTCCGGTGTTCGAAGCCGTCGAGGATGATGAAGATCGTGGCGGCGTTTGAGAGGTTTGCCCCGGAGACGACCGAGAGCCCGTTAATGACGAGCGTGTGCGCGACGCCCGGCGTCTCGCGGATAAGCTTCTCAGCCGCCTCCGAGACGGCTCGCGTCCGGTTGATCGATGAGGCGTCGGGGAGCTGGACGTTGGCGATGAGGTAGCCTTTGTCCTGCTGTGGGATAAAGCCGACCGGGGCCTTGAGGAACCCGAGGGCGGTGAGGCCGAGGAGGCCGAGGTAGACGAGCGCGATGAGCGCTGTCATGCGGATGAGACGGGCGACGACAGCCCCGTAGGCATGTTCGGTCTTCTGGAAGAGGGCGTTGAATCCGCGGAAGAGCCAGCCGAAGAGCGCGTCGAGCAGGCGGGCGAATGCATCCTTCTTCGCCCCCGGAGGCTGGAGCAGAATCGCAGCGAGCGCCGGGCTGAGCGTCACGGAGTTGAAGGCCGAGATGATCGTCGAGACCGCGATCGTCAGCGCAAACTGGCGGTAGAATTCGCCGGAAATCCCGGGAATGAACGCGGTCGGCACGAAGACGGCGGTGAGCACAAGCGCGACGGCGATGACTGCGCCAAAGACCTCCTCCATCGCTTTGCGGGCCGCATCGACCGGCCCCATGCCGAGGTGGAGGTTGCGCTCGACATTCTCCACCACCACGATCGCGTCGTCGACGACGATGCCGATCGCCAGCACGATGCCGAAGAGCGAGATGTTGTTGAGAGAAAACCCAAGCGCCGCCATCGCGGCAAACGTGCCGATGAGCGAGACCGGGACGGCGATAAGCGGAATGATTGTCGCCCGCCAGGACTGCAGGAAGAGGAGGACGACGAGGATGACGAGCGCGATCGCCTCGAAGAGCGTGTGGACAACCGAGCTTACGGATTCCTGAACAAATCCCGTCGTGTCGTATTCAATCCGATATTCCAGACCATCGGGGAAGCGGCCTTTCATCTCCTCCATGAGGGCGCGGATCTTCGTGGCGGTGTCGAGCGCATTGCCGCCCGGTTGCTGGTAGATCGCAATGCCAACGGTCGGGCGGCCGTCGAGGGTGCTGTCGATGCTGTAATCGCGCGCGCCGAGTTCCGCCCGGCCGACGTCGCCGAGGCGGACGATCTCGCCCCGCTTGCCCTGCTTGACGACAATCTGCTCGAACTCATCAGGCGAGGTGAGGCGGCCCTGGGCGCTGACGGTGTATTGGAACGCGGTCTTCGAGCCCGAGGGCGGCGCGCCGACGACGCCGGCGGCGACCTGGACGTTCTGCTCCTGAATCGCAGCGACGACGTCCTGTGCGGAGAGGCTTCGGGCGGCCAGCTTCTCTGGGTCGAGCCAGATCCGCATGCTGTATTCGTAGCCGAAAATCATGATATCTCCGACCCCCTGCACACGGGCGAGGGCGTCCTTGAGCTGGAGGATCGCGTAGTTTCCCAGATAGAGGGCGTCGAAGCGCTTGTCCGGCGAAATGAGGTTTACCACCATCATCATCGAGGCCGACTGCTTCTTGACCGATACGCCGTTACGGCGGACATCCTCTGGCAGGAGCGGGAGGGCAAGATTGACCCGGTTCTGCGTGAGAACTTGCGCGGTGTCGAGGTTCGTGCCCAGCTTGAATGTCACGGTGAGCGTATACGAACCGTCGCTGTTCGACTGGGAAGACATGTAGAGCATGTTCTCCACGCCGTTCACCTGCTGCTCGATCGGCGCACCCACCGTCTCGGCGACTGTTTTCGCATCGGCTCCCGGATAGCTTGTCGCGACCTGTACGGTCGGCGGTGTGATCTCCGGATACTGCGCGATCGGCAGCGTGAGCAGAGCCACGCCGCCGATGATCGCAATCAGGATCGACAGGACCGATGCGAAGATCGGCCGTGCGATGAAAAAATGGCTAATGTTCACGGCTGCGCCTCCGGCGACGGCGACGCAGTGGGGGCTGCGACCTCGGACGGCGCCGGCAGGAGACCTCCTGTCCATGGCTTCGACGTCACCTTCTCACCCGCCCGCGCCTTCATGAGCCCTTCGACGATGACGTTCTCCCCCGCCTGCACCGGACCGGTGATGACGCGCCAGCCGTCGTCCTGCAAAGCGCCAGGATCGATGCGGCGGTAGTCGACCGTACCGTCCGGCTTCACCACAAAGACATACTTCTGCCCCTGATCGGTGCCGATCGCCTCCTGAGGCACCAGGATGGCTGTATATTTTTTTCCGGCGGGAAAGCGCAGCCGGACAAACATTCCGGGCCCGAGCACGTCGGACTTGTCATCGAAGACCCCGCGGATCGAGATCGTGCCGGTGTCGGTATTGACCCGGTTATCCGCGAAATCGATGACTCCCTTGTGGGGGAAATTCTTTTCGTCCGCCAGCTGGAGCTCGACATCGGCCGGCTTGTGAGGGTGGGTTCCGGTATCCTTGGCGTCATTGTTGAGCCGGATGAACCGGAGCAACTGGCGCTCGTCGATGTCCGCATAGGCGTAGACGGTGTCGGTTGAAACAATCGTCGTGAGCGGCATCGGCATGTCCGGGGTGACAAGGTTGCCGGGGGTGACAGCCGCCTTGCTGGTCTGGCCGTCGATCGGCGAAGTGATTGTGGTGAAGTCGAGGTTGAGCTTTGCGGTATCGTAATCGGCGCGGGCGGAGGCGAGGAGCGCCTGCGCCTTCAGGAGCGCTGCCGACTTCGTGTCGAAGTCCTGCGCCGCGATGGCGTTCTTGTCGCGCAGTTCCTTCGTTCGGGCGAACTCGATCTCGGCGAGCTTGAGATCGGCTTGCGCACTGTTGTAGTTGGCGGTCGCGCGGTCGAGGTCGGCCTGATAGGGCCGGGGATCGATCACGAAGAGGATATCTCCCTTTTTGACCTCCTGACCGTCCTTGAACCTCGTCTCGGTCAGGTAGCCGCTGACGCGGGCGCGGATCTCGACCGAGGCAACCGCATCGGTGCGGGCGGTGACGACGGCGAAATCCTGTACCTCGCGCGACTGGGCGGGTGCGACTGTGACGGTGGGAGGCGGCGGCGGCGCGGCGGATTCCTGGCGGCAACCGGACCCGCCTGTGAGCATGACGGTGGACAGAAGGATCGGGCGGATAAGAGATCGGAGATCATTCATAACAGAAAATCGAATTCAGCGTTACGGTTCACGGTGATGCTTGCGGCTCGCCTTCCCGAGACGATGACCGACCGCCGCACGGAGTCAAGCAATCCCCGGTCACTTGCGGCGCGGCCTGCGGAGAGCTTCGATGCGGAGGGAGAATCCGGTACCGCCCTCGAACGGGACGACGGTCCCTGCGGCCTCCAGGACCAGCGGGCGATCGTTTGGCGGGGCTGCGACGGGGGCGAGTAAAAAAATGCGGCGGGTGGTTGTCAGGCGGCGGGGCTGGGGCGATACTCGGGCGCTTATGCAGGTATTTTTCCGTGTTTTGCCGTATGTGCGTCGGTATCCGTGGCTGGCTTCGGCCACGCTGGGGTGTGCGATTCTCGGGACGTTGCTGGTGGTGGTGTTTCCTGCGGTGACTCAGCGGATTGTGGACGATGTGGTGAGGAATAACCGTCCGGAGCAACTGATGCCGCTGCTGGCGGTCGGGTTCGGGGCGTTTCTTGCGCAGGATTTGCTGAACAGCCTGAGGATTTTCTTCAACAACCATTTCGAGCAGAAGGTGATTTTCGATTTGCGGAGCGAGCTCTACGGGCACATCCAGGAGCTGCCGCTGCCGTGGTTTGACAACCGCTCGACCGGCGACGTGATGACGCGGCTGATCGAAGATGTGACGAGCGTCGAGCGTGTGCTGATCGACGGGATCGAGCAGGGGACGGTGGCCGTGCTCCAGATCGTGATCGTGAGCGGGCTGATGGTGGCGTACAGCCCGGCGCTGACGGTGGCCGCGCTGGTGCCGGTTCCATTTCTGGCGGCGGGGGCGGCGGCTTACACGATGACCGCGCGCACGCGCTACCGCCGGCAGCGCAAGGCGGTCTCGGCTTTGAACTCGCTCCTGCACGATAACATTGCAGGGATCCGGCAGATCAAGACATACACGAGCGAGGGGCGCGAGCAGGCGCGGTTCGACGCGGCGAGCGAGGCAGTCCGGAAGGCCACGCTGGTGGTGATGCGTGCCTGGGCGATCTACCAGCCGGCGATGGGATTTTTTTCCTCATGCGGGATGCTCCTCATCGCGGGGATCGGTGCGCGCGAGGTGCTGGCCGGCCGGATGGAGACCGGCGTGCTGGTGGCATTTTTCGTGCTGGCGCGGTTCCTTTATGAGCCGGTTGGCCGTCTCCACCAGCTCAACCAGATCTTCCAGGCTGGGCGGGCGGCGGGCGAGCGGGTGTTTGAGATAATGGATGCCAAGCCGGAGACCGGGGATGCCGCGGCGGCCGTGCAGAAGCCGGTGATCGGGCGCGTCGAGTATCGCGACGTGTCGTTTGCCTATTCGCCAGAGCTGCCCGTGCTCGACCGGGTGAGCCTTGTGGCGGATGCCGGCGAGACGGTGGCGCTGGTCGGATCGACCGGCGCTGGGAAGTCCACGCTGGTGAACCTGCTCGTGCGCTTCTACGAATTCACCGGAGGCTCGATCACGATCGATGGTGTCCCGCTCTGCGACATGCCACGGAAATTTCTCCGGAAAAACATTGCTGTCGTGACGCAGGAGAGCTTCCTTTTCAACGGCACGACCGCCGAGAACCTGCGGGTCGGCAAGCCGGATGCGACGGAGGACGAGATGTGGGACGCGCTGGCGGCGGCCAACGCGACCGACTTCGTGCGGCGTCTGCCGGAGGGCCTACACTCGCCGGTCGGCGAGCGGGGGATCAAGCTCAGCGTCGGGGAGAAGCAGCGGATCTCGATCGCGCGGGCGCTTCTCAAGAACCCGCCGATCCTCATCCTCGACGAGGCCACGGCCAGCGTCGACACCGCGACCGAGCAGCTGATCCAGCAGGCGCTCGACCGGCTTATGGAGCACCGGACCAGCTTCGTGATTGCCCACCGGCTCTCGACCGTGCGCCATGCCTCGCAGATCCTCGTTCTTGAGCGCGGGTGCATCGTCGAGCGCGGACGCCACGACGAACTCGTCGCGCGGGGCGGGCTCTACGCAAAGCTCTGCCGGAACAGCTTCATCGCCGCGGAACCCGGCGCCTGAGCGGCACTGGCGCTCACGCCACCAATGCGAACGGAGCGAGGGCGGTGAGGAGGGCACGCTCGTCGCCCACGCCGAACTCGTCCCCGGCGGGAAATTCAAACGCGCTGCCGTCCGGCCGGACAAACTCGATGACAAGCGGGCGCGGGCCGGGGTGGCTCTTCACGGCATCAAGGATGGTCGCGAGATCGGATTCCGCGACACGCTCACGGGCGAGGCGGAGGCGCACCGGGCGGACCGAGGCCTTCGGTTTGAGGGCGGCGATCTGGCCGGCATTGGCGCGGACCGCTTCCTCGCGCCGGGTGAGGCGGGCGCTGATCGAGACGGCGGTCCCCTCCATGAGAAGGGCGGCATTTTTTGTGAACGATTCCTCCCACGCGGTGATCTCCAGCGAGCCGGTGAAATCCTCGAGAACAAAGACGCCGAACGGCTTCCCGTCCTTCTTAGTGAACTTCTTTTCCACCGACATGATGATGCCCGCCAGCTTGAATGTCGCCGATTCCTCGGTCTGGACAGCCTTTGCGATCGGGGTGAATTTTCCCGTGTCGAAGTGTCCGGCGAAGCGGTCGAGTGGGTGCCCGCTCACGTAGTATCCGAGAAGTTCCTTTTCGTAGCCGAGCATCTCCTGCTGCGGCCACGGCTCCACCGTCGCGGAGGCGCCCGTCCGGGGCTCCGGCGCAAGCTCGAGGGCGTCGAAGAGCGAGACCTGACCGCTCGCCCGGTCGCGCTGGGCCGAGGCGGCGCTGCCCATGGCGGACTCGATCTCCGTGAAGAGCTGTGCGCGGGATTTTCCGAATGCGTCGAAGGCCCCGCATTTCACCAGGCTCTCGACGATCTTCCGGTTGACCGTGCGCGAATCCAGGCGCGAGCAGAATTCCTCCAGCGATTTGAAGGGACCGTTCCTGTCGCGCTCGGCGATTGCGGATTCCATCGCCCCCGCGCCGACATTCTTGATCGAGGCGAGCCCGAAGCGGATCGCCGTCTCTTTGCCCACCGGGGAAAATTTCAGGTCGCTCGCGTTGATGTCCGGCGGACGGATGGCGATCTCCATCCGGCGGCACTCTCCGATGACCTCGGCGAGGCGCTCGGTTGTGCTGGCGTCGTAGGTGAGCATGGCCGCCATGAACTCCAGCGGGTAGTGGGCCTTGAGGAAGGCGGTTTGGTAGGAGATCCAGCCGTAGGCCGCGCTGTGGCTCTTGTTGAATCCGTATTCCGCGAACTTTGCTATGAACCCGAAGATGGCATCAGCAACCTTGGGATCCATGCCGTGTTTTTTTCCGCAGCCCTCGACGAAGCGGGCGCGTTCCTGCTCCATTTTTTTGGCATCCTTTTTTCCCATGGCGCGGCGGAGGAGGTCGGCGTCGCCGAGCGAGTAGCCTGCGAGGACGTTGGCGGCGCGCTGGACCTGTTCCTGGTAGACGATGATGCCGTAGGTATCGGCGCAGACCTGCTCGAGGAGTGGGTGCAGGTAGATGACCTTTTTGAGGCCTTTTTTCCGTTCGATGTAATCGGGGATGAACTGCATCGGGCCGGGACGGTAGAGTGCGCCGAGAGCGATGATGTCATCGATTGAGGAGACGTCGAAGCGTTTGCAGAAGCCGGTGATGCCGCCGCTTTCCATCTGGAAGACGCCGAGGGTTTCGCCGCGGTTGTAGATGTCGAATGTCGGGCGGTCGTCTGTCGGAACGGTGGCGATATCGAAATTCGGGTCCTTCTTGTGGATGAGGCGGACGGCCTCGTTCATGACTGTGAGGGTCTTGAGCCCGAGGAAGTCCATCTTGAGCATGCCGAGGTCGGTGAGGGGACCCATCGCATACTGGGTGACAACCTCGTTCTCCTTGCCGCGGCAGAGCGGGATGAACTCGTCGAGCGCTCGGTCGCCGATGACGACGCCGGCCGCGTGGATGCCGGTGTTGCGGCTGAGGCCCTCGAGGACGGTTGCGTAGTCCCAGAGCTGGCGGACGGGAGGCTCATTTTCGATGGCGGTCGCGAGTTCCGGGTTCTTTTTGGCGGCATCGTCGAGCGTGATGTTGAGCTCGTTCGGGATCATCTTGGCCACGCGGTCGCCATCGCCGTAGCTCCAGCCGAGCACGCGGCCGACATCGCGCACGACGCTCTTGGCTCCGAGCGTGCCGAACGTCACGATTTGAGAGACCGCACGTTCGCCGTATTTCTGGCGCACGTATTCGATGACCTCGCCGCGGCGCTCCATGCAGAAATCGACGTCGATATCCGGCGGGCTGATACGCTCTGGGTTGAGGAAGCGCTCGAAGATGAGGCCGTAGCGGAGCGGATCGATATCCGTGATCGCCAGGGCGTAGGCGATGAGCGAGCCTGCGGCCGAGCCGCGGCCCGGCCCGACCGGGATCCCGCGTTCCTTGGCGTAGTTGATGAAGTCCCAGACGATGAGGAAGTAGCTGACGAACCCGGTCTTCTCGATGACGCCGAGTTCGTATTCGAGGCGTTCGATAAGTTCGGGGTCGGTTTTGGCGCGGTCACCGAACCGTTTGACAAGGCCGTCGTGGCAGAGCTTGCGGAGGTAGGCCTCGCGGGTGAGTCCGGCCGGCGGCTCGAAGGCCGGGTATTTGGCGACGCCGAATTCCATCTCGAAGTTGCAGCGCTCGGCGATGCGGAGCGTGTTATCGCAGGCCTCGGGAAACTCGGAGAACAGCTCGCGCATCTCCGCAGACGACTTGAAGTAAAGCTCCGGAACGTAGCGCATGCGCTTCTCGTCCATGACCATCGATCCGGTGCCGATGCAAATGAGCACGTCGTGGGCGTCGTGGTGCGTCCGCTCGAGGAAGTGAACGTCGTTGGCGGCGACAAGTCCGAGGTTGAGGTCGCTGGCGACCCGGACAAGTTCGGGCGTGACCTTCCGCTGGGCATCGATCCCGTGGTTATGGATTTCGATGAAGTAATTTCCGGGTCCGAGGATGTCGCGGTAGGTGGAGGCCACGTCCATCGCCTCCTTGCGGCGTCCGTTCTGGAGGAGGACGTTGACCTCGCCCTTGAGGCATCCGCTGAGAGCGATGAGTCCGCTGGAATGGGCTGCGAGGAGGTCCTTGTCGATGCGGGGCTTGTAGTAGAAGCCTTCGAGGTGGGCGGCGCTGACGAGCTTGACGAGGTTCTGGTAGCCGGTACTGTCGGTCGCGAGGAGGGTGAGGTGGAAGGCGGCATCCTTGCCGGACGAGGCGTTCCGTTCGCGCATCCCGCCAGGGGCGACGTAAACCTCGCAACCGATGATCGGCTTCACATCCTTCTTTTTTGCCGCCTGATAGAACGGCACGGCCCCGTAAAGGTTGCCATGATCTGTGAGTGCAACGGCCGGCATCCCGAACGAGGAGGCCTTTTTAACCAGGTCTTCCACGCGGACCGCGCCGTCGAGCAGCGAGTATTCCGAGTGGCAGTGCAGATGAACGAACGACATGGCATAAGCCTACCGCAAGATTCCGATCCCTGTCGAATGTCCCCTCGACCGATTTTTTCGCGTGCGGAGGGGCGGCTATTTCCCGAGGAGCGTGAAGCCCGCATGCAGCGCAAGGCCGACGAGCCCACCGATGACCGTGCCGTTTAGACGGATGAATTGGAGGTCCCTGCCGACCGCCTGCTCAAGCCTGTCCGCCATCTCCCGGGAATCCCAGTTCAGAACCGTGGAGACGACCAACTCGCGGATATGGGGCCGTGCGCTCACGATGCTGCGGAGAACCTGATCAGCGAGGAAGGCGTTGAGCGGTTCCCGGACGGAGCCATTTTCCACGAGTTGAGCTGCAGCGGCCGCCATCGCATCGCGCACCCCGGCCCGGATCCGGGAATCCGGGGCCCGGGAATCGCTGATGACATGGACTTTGAGCGCCTGCCATGTCGTGGAGGCAAAGTCGTCGAGAACGGCATCCGAGGCGAGAGAAGCGCGGATAGCCGCCATCTTCTCCGCCATTTCCGGCGAGGATGTGAGTGCCTCGATCAGAGTCCGGAGCCTCGCGTCGAGCGACAGCCAGAGGACGTGCTCCGGCTCGAATTCCGCCTCGGCCAGAACGGCCTGCACCTTTTCGATCGTCTTGTCGGCGATGCGGGCGGAAACCTTCTCCTTGATTTGCTGAAAGCCCGGCGCAGCAAGATCGGCCAGGAGCGGGACCCCGCGCAGCATGTCAGCGGAGAGGGGGATTTCCTCCTGGATTTTCTGCCGGATCACCTCGCGGTTGGCTACGATCAAATCCTCCATCGACCGCAGAAGCCCACGATAAATCTCCCGGTCACGACCGCCCTGCAGAAGAATCCCGAGGCTTGCCCCTGCGAGGGGACCGAGCTCTGTGCCGGCCAGCATCGCCCTTGCCCGATTCGCCAGCATCGCTGACATTTCCTGATCCGACAGGCCGTTGATGATGCCGGGGATAAGCCCTGCGGCACGTTCTGAGACGGGATCCGCATTTGCTGCGAGCCAGTCCGAGATAAATCGCGCGTAATCGAGGCTGCAGAAGCGGGGCGCGAGCCGGTCCTCGGTGAGGAAGCTGTTTTCGATAAAGGCGGCGAGCGATTCCGCGACGCGGGGTTTGTTGTTCGGCAGGATCGCCGTATGGGGGACCGGAATACCGGCCGGATGCCGGAAAAGCGCGACGACGGCGAACCAGTCGGCCAGGGCCCCGACGGTGGCGGCCTCGCAAAACGCCCTCAGGTATCCCCAGAGCGGGTTTCGTGATTCCAGCAGGCGGGAAATGCACATGCCTACGAAGACCAGAACGAGCGCGCCGGTTGCAACATACCGCATGGTTTTGAGGTCGCGCATCAAGATGCTCCGGGAGATTTGCGGCGGGTGATCCACGCGAAGGCAGCCACCAGGAGAGCGCCCCCGGCAAATGCTGCAGGGAGGCTCAGCAGGGACCTGTGGAAAAGCTCGTTCGTGGTGAGTTCCGGAGATGAACTGCGGATCCCGGCGGTGATTGCGGCGAACGAAATCCCCGCGAAGCCGTAGCCGAGGTTCATGGCCATGCCGCGGAAGCTGAGAACGGTCGCGCGGATCGACGAGTCGGTCCATTCGTTGAGAAAGTTAGAAAGGAAGTAGTAGAGCATTGGCATGGCCAGCCCGATCGGGAGGAGGACCCAAACTCCCCAATAGGGCGTTGCCACCGCCAATCCGCAGAGTCCCGCAAAGAGGAGGCAGCCGACCAGGATGAAGACGGTCCAGGCCGGCACCCGGCCGGCGAGCCTCCGCGCAAAAAACGCGGAGACAAACCCGAGCAGCGCGTAGGCCGAGCCGAGGATCCCGTTGGTGAATTCCGGCAGTTCGATCAGCCGGTAATAGTTGCTGGCGAAGGTGAGGAAGATCCGCACCGTGCTGTCGAAGAGCACGGCGACGAGCAAAAGCAGAAGGATCCGCCTGCTCGTGAAGACGAAGCGCGCCGCGGAAAAAATATTCCGGATGGCTCCTGCGATCGGGGCGCGGTGCGCGGGAGGTCGCCCGGGTGGCTCGCGCATCAGCAGTGCGCAGGCCAGCGCGGGCACCGCAGTGGCGAGGGTAAGATACACCGGCCAGCGGAGCGTCTGCGATTGGAGGAGACCGGGCGAGAGACCGAGCCAGCCAGCGGTCCGGTTGAGCAGGCCGGCATCGAAGACCGCCGCACCGACGATCATCGCGACGAAAAACGAGCCCGAGGACCACCGGACAAGGCGCGCTAAAACATCCGGCCAGGCAGACTCACGTTTGGAGGGATCGAGGGAGTCGTAAGCCAGCGCCTCATCGGCACCGCTCGCGCAGGCCTCGGCCGCACCGCTGAGCACGCGGTTCAGGGCCAGCAGCCAGAAGAGCCAGGGACCGGCGGGTGAAAACGCGAAGATCAGCATTTCGCAGACCATCAGAGCGCCTGCCGCCACGACCATCCGCCGCCGGCCGATGAGGTCGGCGAGGGCGCCGGAGGGGATCTCGAGGAGGATGATCGTCGCCGCCCAGACCGCGTTCAGGATCGAATACTGCTCGAGCGAGAGGCCGAGATCGAGGAACAGGATGCCGAGGACCGGATAGTAAAACCGCACGTTGAACAGCACCCGGAAGGCGATGAACAACGGGATATTCCCAGTTGGATAGATCGAAGAGCTCAGCGGCATTCAGTCGTTGGTCGAGCACACTACCGGCAGGCCTGCGCCAAGACAACGCCGGCCAGAGGGAATGCGGAAAATATTGTTTAGGTTGCCATTTGCCTGTGATCGGATACGTTCGCGTTGCCAGGGACTATGGACTGCGGACGGACGAACCCCGCCAGGGCAGGAATGCAGCAACGGCACTCCGCTTCACTTTGCCGTAGCTCTCTGGCACTTTCCCCTCCTTGACTCCGCACGTCGGCGAATTACTCTGCTGGCTGATGGAACCGACTCCCCGAGATATCAACCGCGAGACTCCGCATGGGTTTCTCGCCGGAAGAGGGCTGCGCAAGACCGCGCAGCGCCAGGCTATTATCGAGGCGGTTTCTGCCACAAAAGAACACTTCAGTGCCGAAGAGCTTCTGCTGATGGCGCGCAAGATCGACCGCTCGGTCTCCCGGGCGACCGTCTACCGCACGCTGCCGCTGCTGGTCGAGAGCGGGCTTCTGCGCGAGCTTGACCTCGGCGGCGAGACGAAAATTTACGACCCGAACTTTCTCGACCACCCGACGCACAACCACCTCGTTTGCGTCGATTGCAAAAAGATCATCGAATTTGAAGACACGAACATGGAACTGCTGGAGAACTGCATTACCCGCCGGCTCGGGTTTTCGCCTGCCAACAAGCGGGTGACAATTGAGGCCCACTGCGACGAACTCAAATTGCGCGGGACCTGTGCGAAGCGTCCCGGGGAGACCACGAACTGACCATGTGGAAAGGGCGCTTTAAACAGGAGCAATCGAGCCTGCTCAAATCCTACGGCCAGTCGGTCACGACCGATTGGCAGCTCTACCGGCAGGACATCCGGGGAAGCATCGCCCACGCCCGCGCCCTGCTCGCGGCCGGGATTTTGACTGATGCGGAATTTTTGCAGATCGAGTCCGGACTGCTGGCCATCGGGGACGAGATTGCGGCCGGGGCGTTTGAGTTCAGCGAGGAACTCGAGGACGTCCACATGAATATCGAGGCTGAACTAACCCGGAGGATCGGGCCGGCGGGTGCGAAACTGCACACCGCACGCAGCCGCAACGACCAAGTGGCGCTGGACTTCCGGATGTATCTCCGCGATGCGGCTACAGAGATCGGGGAGGGGATCCGCAACCTGCAGCGCGCTCTTGTCGGCCTTGGCGGCCGGCATCCGGAGGCGATGATGCCTGGCTACACACACCTCCAGCGGGCGCAGCCGGTGCTTTTCGCCCACCACCTGCTGGCTTACGTCGAGATGCTCGACCGGGACGGGGGCCGCATTGCCGACTGCGCGCGGCGGATGGACGCCATGCCGCTGGGGTCCGGCGCGATCGCCGGCTCCACGATCCTCCTCGACCGCGAGGCGGTCGCAAAGGAACTCGGGTTTTCCCAGGTCACGACAAACAGCATGGATGCCGTGGCCGACCGCGATTTCGCCTGCGAGCTGCTGGCGGCTCTCGCGATCCTTGGGATGCACATCTCCCGCCTGAGTGAGGACGTTATCCTCTGGGCGTCTGCGGAGTTCGGTTTTCTGGATCTGAGCGACCGCCACACGACCGGTTCGAGCCTGATGCCGCAGAAAAAGAATCCGGACATTGCCGAGCTGGCCCGGGGGAAGACCGGAAGACTCTACGGCAACCTGATGGCCCTTCTGACGGTCATGAAAGGCCTGCCGCTTACCTACAACCGGGACATGCAGGAAGACAAAGAGCCGGTCTTCGACTCCATCGACACCGCTCGGCGGACGCTGGCCATCTTCGCCGAGATGATCGGTGCGGCGAGCCTTCGCGAGGATCGGGCGCTCGCAGCAGCCGGCGACCCGCTCCTCCTGGCCACCGACCTGGCCGATCGCCTCGTCGAGGGAGGCGTTCCTTTCCGACAGGCGCATGAGATCGTCGGCCGCCTCGTGGCACTGGCCCAGGAATCTGGGACGCCGCTCGACCAGCTCGCTCCGTCCGAATTCCTTGCCGCATCGCCGGTGCTGACGGATTCCGTTGTGAAAAAGACGTTCGAACTCCGGAGTGCTCTGGCCGCGCGGCGCTCGACCGGCGCACCGTCGCCGGAGAATGTTGCGCGGGAGCTTGCCCGCTGGTCCGCCCGACTCGCATGACCAGCGGCTGGAAGGTTATCGGTTCCGAATCGTTCTGCGATTTTCCCTGGTTGAAAGTCGCGCGCGAGCACGTTGCGACGCCGACGCGTCCGGACGGCGTGCCTTGGATGGTCGCCCACCGCCCGGTGGCTGCCGTGGTTGCCCCGCGCACACCCGAAGGAAGCTACCTCCTCATCAGGCAGGAACGGATCCCTGTGAGGCGGGAGACCTGGGAGTTTCCTGCCGGACAGGTCGAGGGAGGAATCAGCGAGGAGTCGATCCTGGCAACTGCTCACCGGGAGCTTGGCGAGGAGGCCGGCGTGCGGTGTCCGGGCGAGCTGGTGTCGCTCGGGCATTTCTATTCCTCGGTCGGCTTCACTGACGAGTGCTGTCATCTCTTTCTTGCTCCGGGCGTCGTGCATTCGGCCGACCTGGTCGACCACGACGAGCATGAGGCGATCCATGAGGTGCGGGCATTTGCTCCAGACGAGCTGACGGCTGCAATCGCGGAGGGGACAATCATTGACGCGAATACGATGGCCGTCTATGCGCGCCTGAACGCGAGGGGTTGCTACCGATGAGCCTCAAGCGTTTTTTTGATTTCCGGGAATCCCGCGATGAGGCCAAGCCATTCCTGGCTCATCTGGAAGACCTGCGCGGGACTATCTTCAAGATGGCTGCGGCGCTTGTGCTCGGAATGATCCTCTGCTTTATCTTCCGCGGCGAGTTGGCGGCGATCGTGCAGCGGCCGCTCATCGCTGTCGATCCGGTCCGGGCCGCCAACCTCCAGTCGCTCGGCGTGGCGGACTCGTTTACTATCTCGCTCGATCTGGCATTTTACGGCGGGATGATCGTCTCGTTTCCGTTCCTGCTGGTGTTCCTTGCCGAGTTTGTCCTGCCCGCGCTGACTCCAAAGGAGAAGCGCATGCTTTTTCCGGCATCCTTTGTCGGGTTCGGGCTTTTTCTCGGCGGCGTGGCGTTCAGCTATCTCGTCGTGCTGCCGCAAACGCTGGAGTTTTTTTTCCGGGACGCGAAGTCGATGAACTGGCAGCCGACTTGGACCGTGCGCGAGTATTATTCGTTCACGACGCAATTCGTGATCTCGTTCGGGCTGGCGTTCGAGCTTCCGGTCGCGGTGCTCCTGCTCGTCAAGCTGGGGATCGTCGATTATGCGCTGCTGAGCCGGACGCGGGCGTTCGCGGTCGTCATCATCTTCATCCTCGCTGCGGTGATCACCCCGACGTCCGATTTCCTCACCCTCCTTCTGATGGGCGGGCCGATGTATCTGCTGTACGAGCTCTGCATCTGGATCGCGTGGCTCATGGAGCGGAGAAGGTCCGGTGAGTAAATCCTGGATTTTGTTTTTACGGCCGGCGGAACATTTGCCATGAATACGGCATGACAGCATTGTTGGCACTTGAGGACGGGCGGGTTTTTCACGGTGAAGCATTCGGAGCGATCGGAACCGCCGTTGGCGAAATCTGCTTTAATACGTCGATGAGCGGCTACCAGGAGATTCTTACCGACCCCTCCTACCGCGGGCAGATCGTGGCCATGACGTATCCCGAGATCGGGAACTACGGGGTCAACGGCATCGACGTTGAGAGTGGTTCGCCCCATGTGCGCGGGTTTGTCATCGAGGACCTGAGCCCCGTGGTGAGCAGTTGGCGGGCGGAAGAGGGCCTCCACGAGTATCTCAAAAAGCACGGCATCCCCGGCATCCAGGGGATCGACACCCGCGCGCTGACCCGCCACCTGCGCACGCGCGGGGCGATGCGCGCCTGCCTCACCTCGGAGATCGCCGATCAGGGCGAGGCCGTCCAGCGCGCCAGTGAGGCTGCCTACGCTGGTGTCGATTTTGTCCGGGAGGTGACTCCCGGGCAGGCCTACCGATGGGATCCGGACGGCACATTGAGCCGCGAGTGGATGATCCGCCGCACGGGGACAGACGAGGCCGATGCGGACGGGCAGGGGAACGTTTTTCACCCGCTACCTCCCGTGAGGCACTCGTTGGTGGCGCTCGACTTCGGGATGAAGAAAAACATCCTGCGTTCGCTGCGACAGCAGGGGTTTGATGTCACGGTCCTCCCGGCAACAAGCACGGCTGACGAAATTCTGGAGCTCGGGACCGACGGCGTCTTCCTTTCCAACGGCCCCGGAGACCCGGAGGAGCTGACCTACCTTCATGAGACGGTCCGGGAACTTATCGGAAAAAAACCGCTTTTCGGCATTTGTCTCGGGCACCAGATCCTTGCGCTCGCGCTTGGCGGGAAGACATTCAAACTGAAGTTCGGGCACCGCGGCGCGAACCAGCCGGTCAAGGACCTGAGGAGCGGGAGGATCGCAATCACCTCGCAAAACCACGGCTATGCGGTCGATCCGGACTCGCTGCCGGAGGACGTCGAGGTCACGCACGTGAACCTCAATGACGGGACAGTCGCAGGCCTCCGGCATAAGATTCACCGTGCGTTCAGCGTCCAATACCATCCCGAGGCCAGTCCCGGTCCGCACGACGCCGGCTACTTTTTTGCGGAATTTGCCAAAGAGGTTGCGGCGTCCAAGGGTTCGGGGGTATAAAAGGAAGCTTATGGCCCAGTTGCAAATCATTCTCCCCAGTGGCGAGCAGTCGGTTCACGACCTTGCCGATGAAAAAACGAGCATCGGCCGACTGGCCGACAATTCTCTCCAACTCGATGACGGTTCGGTTTCGAGCCACCATGCCGAGATTGTTCTGGAGGGCGATTCGTATCACCTTCACGACCTCGGTTCGACGAACGGAACTTTCCTCAACGAAGAGCAGGTGATGGATGCGGTGCTGAGCCACGGCGATCAGGTCCGCTTCGGTGCGATTGAGGTCGTGTTCCAGTCGGAGGCCAATACCTCCGAGGAGCCGCTGCCGGCCTCTACAACCGTCTCGGTCGAGGCCGCCCGGGGCAGCAGCCGCCCGGCGGGGTTTGTGACCACCTCGCCGCTCCCGAAGTTCGAGCGCACCAAGGATCCGGGCGCTGTTGCGCTTTTCGCCGGAGCAGGGATCGCGGCGCTCGCATTCATCGCGGCGGTCGTCCTCGTGCTCCAGATGGCTCCGCCCCAGTAGCCACATCCTTCGTCCTGCATCGGGACCGGATCGATTTCATGGAAGAAAAATCACACAACGAACTGCTCGCCATCCGCCGCGGCAAGCTCGAGGGCCTGCGCGCCGCAGGCATTGATCCGTTCGGCCAGCGCTACGATGTGACCGGGCGTCCGGGCGAGATCCGCTCAACATTTTCCGAGGGCCAGCCGGTCCGCACGGCAGGGCGGATCACCGCGCACCGGAACATGGGAAAGAGCCATTTCCTCGACCTCTCCGACAGCACCGGGCGGATCCAGATTTACCTGAACTCAAAGGAAGTCGGGCCGGAGGCTATGGCGGTCTTCGACCATGTCGATATTGGCGACTTTCTCGGCGTCGAAGGCGAGACGTTCACGACGAAGGCCGGCGAACCGAGTATCAAGGCCGCCTCGTTCAGCGTTCTCTCGAAGTCGCTCCGGCCGCTGCCCGACAAGTGGCACGGCGTGCAGGATACCGAGATCAAATACCGCCAGCGGTATCTTGATCTGATCTCCAACCCGGAGTCGCTCGACACATTTAAGAAGCGGATCGCCATCGTCCGCGAGATCCGCCGGTTTCTTGAGGACCGCGGGTTCATCGAGGTCGAGACGCCGATGATGCAGATGATCCCTGGCGGTGCCGCGGCGCAGCCGTTCCAGACCCACCACAACGCGCTCGGCGTCGATCTCTTCTTGCGGATCGCCCCCGAACTTTATCTCAAGCGCCTGCTCGTCGGCGGGCTCGGAAAAGTTTTTGAACTCAACCGGAACTTCCGCAACGAGGGGATCTCCCGCCGGCACAACCCGGAGTTCACGATGCTTGAGGCCTACTGGGCGTTTGCCGACTTCGAGCAGATGGCGGGCCTTGTCGAGGAGATGGTCTGCCACCTCGCGAAGTCAATCTGCGGCGGGCTGAAAATCGAGCGCCGGGCGGCCGACGGCACGCTCGAGCGCACGATCGACCTCTCCCCGCCCTGGCGCCGCGCGCGCTACTCCGATCTCATCCAGGGCGTCAAGGCCGACTGGTATGAGATGTCCTCCGGCGACCGCCGGGCGTGGTGCGAGGCAAACGGCCTCGACATCAGCCACTGTGTCGAGGACTTCGAAGTCACCCAGCACGTCTTCGAGAAGCTGATCGAGGAGAAGACGATGGACCCGCTCTTCGTCACCCACTGCCCGAAGGAACTTGTCCCGCTTGCCAAGCAGAACGCCGCCGACGGCTCGATCGTCGACGTCTACGAACTCGTTATCAACGGACAGGAAATCTCGCCCGGCTACTCGGAGCTCAACGACCCCGACATCCAGCGCGCGCGCCTCGAACACCAGAGCGGCGGCGAAACCCAGAAGCTCGACGAGGAATTTCTCCACGCCCTCGAATACGGCATGCCCCCCGCCGGCGGAATCGGAATCGGCATCGACCGCCTCGTCATGATGCTCACCGGCGCCGAAAGCATCCGCGACGTCATCCTCTTCCCGCACATGCGGCCGAAATCCGAAATCTGAGATCTCAAATTTCAAATCTCCAATCTGAGATTCCCTACCCGATCTCTCCATGACCTACGACCGCTTCGAGGCCCTTCCGGTCTGGCAGGATGCCATCCGCCTCGCCGAAGGCTGCGAGGACTTCCTTCTCGAAGCCAAAGACCGGATCACCTGGTCGAAGCGTGACCAGCTTGACCGCGCGTCGCTCTCGGTCTCCAACAACATCGCCGAAGGCTTCGAGCGAGGCACCACCAACGAACTCCTCGCCTTCCTCTACATCGCCCGCGGCTCCGCCGGAGAAGTCCGGTCGATGCTCTGCTTCTTCGAGCTCCGCCCGATCCTGGGCGATTTCAAATCTCAAATCTCAAATTTGAAATCCCTCGCCGAAAGCTGCTCCCGACAGCTCCGCGCCTGGGCCGACTCCCTCCAAAACTCCGATATCAAAGGCCAGCGCCACCTCACCGAGAAGAGCCGACGCCTCCACGGCGACAAACAACGCGCCGACGCATTCCTCAAATCCCTCAACGATTCCCTCCCCTCCGGCCACCCCGCCCGCAGAGACTAACCATCTCAAATCCAGGATCTGAAATTTCAAATCCCCTCCGCACTCCCCGTTTTCCGTTCTCAAATCGACCCGCTTTGCGACACCCCGAACCCCTTCCAATCTCCGGTGCCCCGCAAATCCCCCAAAAAAACGACCGTTCGTCACGCTATCCGACCGTTCGTCACAAATCCCTCGCCCAAAAATCTGAAATCTCCAATCTGAAATCTCAAATTTCCCCAAGTATAGGACAGCCGTTGACCTATCTGACCATCTACCCTCCTGCGCATGAAAACCGATTCCGCACGTGACAATCTGTACTGACATCTGAAAACCCGGACCGGCCCTGATGAATTTCTACGCGCACACCGATCCCGAGCACCCGGACAGTCACGAAAAATGGGAACCGCTTTTCACGGCCTTCGGGGATGAGGCGACGGAATGCCAGGGGCAGGCGTGCAAAAAGTGCGAGACCCTGGATCGTTTTCACGGACACCTCAACAAGGTCGCCTGGTGGGCAGCCCGGTTCGCCGGTGAAATGTTTCCCGCAGGATCCCAGGAGGCAACCGCCGCGCGGGAATGGGGATACCTTGCGGGCCTCTGGCACGACCTCGGCAAGTTCGCGCCCGAGTGGCAGGCGTATCTCAAAAGCAAATCCGATCCGCACGCGGATGATATCGCTGGGAAAGTGGATCATTCCACGGCGGGGGCACAGCATAGTGCCAGAGAGATACGGTTGGGCCCGCTGCTTAGTTATATCATCGCTGGGCATCATGCAGGACTGCCAGACGGCATTCCTAGTCTGCGAGAACGAATTGTCAAAGACATCAAGGAATGGGAAGCGAACTGTCCGGCGGAGATAAAAGCCGGGGCTATCCCGAATCCGCCTCTGTCCAGTCAAACGGACGTATCACCGCCCGGCGCGTTTCGTCTGGCATTCTTACTTCGGATGAAGTTCTCCGCCCTGGTGGACGCAGACTTCCTTTGCACTGAGGCGTTCATGTCACCAGCCCGAACCGAGGAGCGGTTTGAGTGGCCTGATGACGTAATCGGGAGAATGGAACATGTGCTGGTCGAGCATCTGAACAGATTCGGTCCGCCGAAGAACAAGGTGGATATTGAGCGCCTGAATGTGCGCCGCCAGTGCGAGGCGGCATCAGATAGCGAGCCGGGATTTTTTGAACTCACGGTGCCCACAGGCGGGGGGAAGACACTCTCGTCGCTTTTGTTCGCACTGCGCCATGCGCGGCAACATGGCCTTCGCCGTGTCGTGTGTGCCATTCCCTTCACCAGTATCATCGAGCAAAATGCGGATGTGTATCGCGATGTCTTCAAGCAACTCTCTGCCGAACTTGGGCAGGACATCGTCCTGGAACATCATTCTAATCTCGACCCAGATAAGGATAAGACACTCAACCGTCTCGCCGCTGAGAATTGGGATGCGCCACTGGTCGTCACAACGAATGTGCAGCTTTTTGAGTCGCTCTTCGCCTGCCGCACATCTTCCTGTCGCAAATTGCATCGCCTCGCTCAGTCCGTGATCGTCCTTGATGAAGCGCAGGCGCTGCCCGTGCGTCTCTTGAGGCCCGTTCTACTGGCGATGCGCTGCCTCGTTCATGATTATCGCACATCCATCGTTCTCTGCACCGCCACGCAGCCTGCTCTGGAACAGCGGGATGGTTTTGATCCGGGTATTGCAGTCGCAAGCATCCGCCCAATCATCACCGATCATTTGCGACTCTATGGCAATCTGCGCCGCACAAGGGTAGAAGCTCTTGGGCCACAGTCTAACGACGACTTGAAGGATCGTGTTCTCTCCGAGCGTGGCGGCTCGCTTGTGATCGTAAACACGACCAAGGCCGCACGCGAGTTCTATGGCCGATTGGATGACTCGGGCATCGGCCTCTTTCATCTCTCCGCCCGCATGTGCCCAGAGCATCGCAGCATGGTGTTGAAGGAGGTGAAGCGGCTGCTTTTTGAAAAGCGTCCCCTCACGCTTGTCTCCACCCAGCTCATCGAGGCCGGGGTGGATGTCAGCTTCCCCGTTGTGTTCCGCGCCGAGTGCGGTCTCGATTCGTTGGCACAGGCGGCGGGTCGCTGCAATCGTAATGGCGAATTGCGCGACGATGCCGGTGCTGAGGTTCTCGGTCGTGTTTTTGCCTTTAAACACGACGGATATGAGCTGTCATCGCCGAACTTGGCCGAATTGCGTCTCGCAGCAGATGATGCCGGTCAACTCCATGCACAATATGCAGACGATCTGCTCGCGCTGGAGGCGATTGATCACTACTTCCGACTTCACATCTGGAGCACAGGCCAGAGCACGAACGGATGGGACCAGCCGGAGGTCATGGGATGTTTTCCGGAGATGCGAGCTAAAGACTGGCAGTTCACGATCCAGTTCCGCGAAGCCGCGAGACGCTTTCAAATGATCCCGCAGCCCACTCACTCGCTAATTATCCCGTGGATGGACTCAGGCACGAAGCTATGCGAAGAATTGCGCGTGCTCGACAAGATCAAACGCCCGCTAACCCGCGCCCACTATCGCCGCGCCCAGCGCTACACTGTGCAGGTGTATGATCACGAATGGAAGCAATTCATCCAGGAGGGCCGCGTCGAGTCTCTGCACGACGGCTCGATTCATCTTCTAATTCATCCCGAGAACGACTACGATAACTCATTCGGGCTTCGTAGCCCAAACGCTCCCGGCTCACCCTCCGCATTCATGGTTTAACCACACACGATTATGGCTCACGGCATCAAACTCCACGTCTGGGGCGATTACGCCCTCTTCACGCGACCCGAGATGAAGGTCGAGCGTGTCAGCTACGACGTGATGACACCCTCCGCCGCGCGCGGCATCCTGGAGGCCATCTACTGGAAGCCGCAGTTCCGCTGGAACATCCTTTCCATCGAAGTGCTGCGCCCCATCCGCTTCACCAACATCCGCCGCAACGAGGTCGGCAACAAGATGACTGTGCCAAGCGCAGCAGTAATGGAAGGGCAACCAGCGGCATTTGGCTTCTGCGTTGACGAAGTGGATAGCCAAGGAAAGCTCAAATACCGTCTGCAGCGCGCCTCCACGCTTCTACGGGATGTGGCCTACGTCATCCATGCCGAGGTCATCATCAAAGACAGTGCCATGGAACGCGGTGGCGAGAAGTATCCCGAGTATGAAGCGGCAGGCAAACACCTCGCCATCTTCAAGCGCAAAGCCGCCGCCGGACAGTATCGCCATCATCCCTGCCTCGGTTGCCGCGAGTTCCCCGCCGACTTCGCCCTGCTCGCCGACGATGCACCCTCACCGCCCAGCGAACTGCCCGAGGCCGACCGCAACCGCACCCTTGGCTGGATGCTCCACGACATCGCCTACATTGAGGACAAGCGCGGCCCCATCATCGAGAGCCAGCAAGGCCAGCGCCTCCGCGCCGAACCGCGCTTCTTCAATGCCGAGATGAAGAACGGGATCATCACAGTCCCGCCCCTCGCAGCCTCTAAAGCCTGACTCGCCATGATTCTCCAAGCATTGCATCAGTTGTATCGGCGGTTGGCCGAGGACCCGGCGAACGGGCTGCCGAAACCGGGTTATAGTCTGCAAGGCATCTCTTTCAAAGTGATACTGCATCCTGACGGAAAGCTACATGAAATTGCCACCGTGAAGGACGACAACGGGCGTTCGGTTCAGACGCTCGTTCCGGGGGCCGCAAAACCATCAGGCCAAGGTGTGAATCCATGCCTCTTGTGGGACAACACAGGCTACATGCTCGGCTACAAACCGGAGGATCCCAAGCCGGAGCGCACTCAGAAGACCTTCGAGGCATTCCGACAAAAGCATCTCGATCTTGAAAAAATGATTGAGAATCCAGCATTCAGCGCAGTCTGTCGGTTTCTCGAATCTTGGCAGCCAGAAATAGCAGGAGAGAATTCCGCGCTTGCACAGACAAAAACGGGCTTCGGCATCTTCCAGATCATTGGGCAGCCTAGCTTTGTTCATCAGGAAGCAGCGATCAAGTCGTGGTGGGAAAAGCATGGGGCTGCGCCATCGCAAGGCGAGCAAGGTCTTTGCCTGGTTACAGGCGAGCATGCGAACCTTGCCAAACTTCATGATCCCGCGATCAAAGGCGTGATCGGGGCACAAAGTTCAGGAGCAAAACTCGTCTCATTCAACCTCGATGCCTTTACCTCCTACGGCAAGGAGCAGAGCTTCAACGCACCTGTCAGTGAAGACGCCGCCTTTGCTTACTGCACCGCGTTGAATCATCTGCTCGCTTCAGATCGTCGGCGTTTTCGCGTGGGCGACACGAGCACGGTATTCTGGACGGAAGCCCCGATGCCCGCCGAGGACTTGCTACCGTTCCTGGTCGATCCCGGTAAAGCACCGGAGGACGAAGCGTTGAAGCAACGCCTAGCTGACGTAATTGAAAAAGTAGCAGCCGGAAAACTTTCTGACGATGATTTCGGCAACGCGGACACACGCTTCTACATTCTCGGCCTCGCACCGAACGCCTCTCGTCTGTCTGTCCGCTTTTGGCACACATCCTCGCTCGGCGATCTCGCCGCGAATCTACAAAAGCATCACCACGATCTTGCGATCGAGCGGCAATGGGACGAGACGAACTCGAAGTTTCCGGAGCCAAAAGCGCCCGGCATCTATGCGCTTTTAAAGCAAACGGCACGTGATGCGGACGGCATTCCGCCCTTGCTCGGTGGCGCGCTCATCCGTGCCATCTTGCTCGGCACGAACTACCCGGATGCCTTGTTCCAAAAGGTGATGAGCCGAGTGCGCGTGGCAGAGAAGGATCAAAACGACAATCCCACCGACCGCGTCAGCTACCTCCGCGCCGCCATCATCAAGGCTTACCTCAACCGCAACCATAACCTAAACCTCACCATGTCACTCGACACCACCCGCACCGACACCGCCTACCTGCTGGGCCGCCTGTTTGCCGTCCTCGAAAAGACGCAGCAGGATGCCTTGCCGGAGATCAACGCTACCATTCGCGACCGCTTTTACAGCGCGGCATCCGCCACGCCCGGCGCGGTCTTTGCCCGCGTCCTGCGAACCTATCAACACCACCTCGGCAAACTGGATGGCGGACATAAAATCGTCCGAGAACGCCTCGTGCAGGACATCATGAGCGGGATGAATGGCTTTCCCGCGCATCTCAATCTTCAGCAGCAGGGGCAGTTCGCCATCGGTTACTACCATCAACGCAAAGACTTCTTCACCAAGAAAAACAAACCCAAAACCGACCAAGAATAACTCCAACACCCATCTCGAACCACAGACTTTAATACTCAACGCTATAACACCATGAACAACCGCTACGACTTCATCTACCTCTTCGACACCAAAGACGCCAACCCGAACGGCGACCCCGATGCAGGCAACCTGCCGCGCGTCGATGCTGAGACCGGGCATGGTCTCATCACGGATGTGTGCCTCAAGCGCAAAGTGCGCAACTTTGTGACGATTACGCGGAACCTGGAATCACCGTTTAGCATTTATGTTGCCGAGGCTTCAGTCCTCGGGGATGCCCATATCAAGGCATTTGCAAAGCTCGGTATTTCGCTTGGCGAAGATGCAAAGCAGGCTATCGAAGAGGATGTCCACGAAACACTCTCCGACGCGAGTTTGCCTGATGGTCTGCGTTTGGATGAGGATGACGACGACAAGCATTGGCTGATCCTTGAGGGAACCGCTGACAAGAAGGCCATCAAGGAATGGTTGAAGGGATCCGAACTGTCGAAGTCACACAAAAAGCTGATCACAGATTTGATGAAAAGTGCCAAGGGCAGAAAACCCACTCGCGAAGAGACTCTAAATGGCAGGGAACAGATGTGCCGAGACTTCTACGACGTGCGCACTTTTGGTGCAGTGATGAGCCTCAAGTCAGCCCCCAATTGCGGTCAGGTTCGAGGTCCGGTTCAGCTTTCGTTCTCGCGTTCTATTGACCCCATTGTCTCATGCGAGCACTCGATCACACGCATGGCAGTGGCAACGCAAAAGGAAGCAGACAAGCAGTCTGGCGACAACCGCACGATGGGCCGTAAGTTCACCATCCCGTATGCGCTCTACCGCACGCATGGCTTCATCAATCCCTACCTGGCGGATCAAACCGGTTTTGATGACACCGATCTGGAACTCTTCTTCACGGCACTGGAGCAGGCATTCCAATTCGACGCCTCCGCTGCCAGACCCGCGGGCAGCATGAGTCCGCGCGCGCTGCTTGTTTTCAAGCACGACTCAAAGCTTGGAAATGCTCCCAGCCACACGCTTTTTGAGCGCGTCAAGCTCACCTCCTTTGAGAAAGAACCCGCAGCCGACGGCAAGCCCCCACGAGAGTTCGGCGACTACGCCCCGCGCATCACTATTGATGGAGGGCCACTCGATGAGTTTATCAAGCCCGGCGAGTCCAAGGACCTCGGTGGCGGCATTACCCTCCTCAGGCGGATTTGAGCTATGCTCGGAGGCCTGACTCTCTTCGAGAAAGTGGCGAAGGCGGCGGAGCGCGAGGGGCTTGCTGTCCTGGTAATCGGCGGGCATGCCGTGAACGCTTACGGCTACACGCGCACGACGCTGGACATTGATTTCCTCGTTGCCGTGGAAAGTTTCCGCGAATGGCGTCCGGTCTTCGAGTCTGCAGGCTACCGGTGGGCCGGGCAGACCGACACGTTTGCGAGAATGGACCCGCCGACCACGGATCCGCCTTCGCTGCCTGTGGATGTGATGCTTGTTTCAACCGAGACTTTTTCCAAGCTCTACGACGGACGGCAAATGCTGGATTTTGGGGGGACCAAGCTCCCGGTTCCCAATCCGCTCAATCTGATTGCCCTCAAGCTTCATGCCATGCGCAATCCCGAGCGTTTTAAAAAGGGCAAGGATCTGCCCGACATCCTGAACTTGGTTTCCGTTTGTCAAATCGACGCCAAAAGCCGAGAATTCGTTGAAGTCCTGAACCGTTATGCCAGCGATGAAACCCGAAGCCTCCTCGACTTGCACCTCCGCTGACGGCGGGCAGGGGCTTGGATTGCCTGAGATTTCCATGGCGTCCACGCGCTTGATGGAGGACCGTCCGGCACCGTCTTTTGCCGAGCAGATCTCCCATGCGAGGATGTTGCTCGCGTGGGAAAAGGGGCATCCCGCCGATCATCCGCCGCGCCAAGACGCCCGGTTCCAAATGTAGTGGACGCGATCCCGATTTCCGCTTTGCAGCATGCGCTCTTCTGCGAGCGGCAGTTTGCGCTGATCCACCTCGAACGCGAGTGGAGCGAAAACCGCCAAACGGCGGAGGGACGCATTCTGCACGAGCGCGCCCACGAGGGGCCGGCGGAATCAAGGGGCGCTATCCGCACCGTTCGGGGTATTTCTGTTTCGTCCGCCGTCTTCGGGCTCACCGGCCAGTGTGATGTCGTTGAGTTCCACCGCGACGGGCGCGTTATTCCTGTTGAATACAAACGGGGAAAGCCCAAAGCCCACCGCGGGGACGAAGCGCAACTTTGCGCCCAGGCAATTTGCCTTGAAGAAATGCTCACGATTCCGCGCATCCCGGTGGGTTTTCTTTATTACGGCAAGCCACACCGCCGGACCGAGGTTGCTTTGGATGACGGACTCCGGGATTTGACCTTGCGCACCATCGCGCGTGCCGGTGAGATCCTCGCCTCTGGCATCACGCCGGCCGCCCGCTATGAAAAATCCAAGTGCGGTGCCTGCTCGCTATTTGAAATCTGCCAGCCACGATGCCGGAAGTCGGCTGCCGCATGGTTTGCTACGCAAGTCGCCGAGGCGGGAAGCATCTGAAATCCTATGAAGACGCATCTCAACACGCTGTTCGTCACGTTGGAGGGTGCCTACCTGCGCAAGGATGGCGAGGCAGTCGAGGTTCGTTTCGAGGGGGAAACCCGCCTACGCGTGCCGCTCCACAACCTCGACGGAATTATTTGCTTCGGCTACGACACCGTCGCCAGTGCCTCTCTCATGTCCGGCTGCGCCCAGGCCGGTGTCTCGCTGTCCTTTCTCACGCCTCACGGCAAATTCCTCGCATGCGCGAATGGCTTCACCTCGGGCAATATCCTCCTCCGCCGCGAGCAGTATCGCCGGGCCGACGCTGAATCCTCCAGCCTCGACATCGCCAGAAATATCGTCGCCGCCAAGATCGCCAACTCCCGGAGCATCCTCCAGCGGGCCGCACGGGATCACGGCGACAAGGATGCCGGGCGCGCTTTCGAGCTTTCCCGGGCCGTCGATTTCCTTGATCGGCGGATCGGCTTTGCGTCACGCTCGGTTTCTCTCGATGAGCTGCGCGGAGTCGAGGGCGATTCTGCCAGCGCTTACTTTGCCGTATTCCCCCGACTCCTCACTAATCACGATCCGGCGATCATGTTTGATGGTCGTTCGCGCCGCCCGCCCCGCGATCCCGCCAACGCCCTGCTCTCGTTTCTCTACAGCCTTCTCATGCACGATTGTCGCTCGGCTTTGGAATCCTGCGGCCTCGATCCCCAATGCGGGTTTCTTCACCGCGACCGCCCCGGACGCCCCTCGCTCGCGCTCGATCTCATGGAGGAATTCCGCGCTTTTCTTGCCGACCGCACGGCTCTGTCGCTTTTCAATCGGCGACAGATCCAAATCTCCGACTTCCGGGTCGAGGAGGCTGGCGGAGTCTTCCTCAAAGACGACGCCAGAAAAATCGTGCTCACCGCTTGGCAGGAACGAAAATCCGACGAAGTGACCCACCCCTTCCTTGATGAGAAAATGACCATCGGCCTTCTTGCCCACATTCAGGCCCGCTTGTTGGCCCGTCACATCCGAGGCGACCTTGATGCCTACCCGCCATTCCTTGTGAAATAACCCATGCAAATCCTCGTCACCTACGACGTTGCCACCTCAAGCGAAGGCGGAACACGCCGGTTGCGGCGCGTCGCCAAAGTCTGCCTGGATTATGGACAGCGTGTCCAAAATTCTGTTTTCGAGTGCAAAGTTGACCAAGCCCGCTTCGTTGCGCTCCGGGCTACGATTCTTGATCTCGTCGATTGCAACCAAGACTCCGTGAGATTTTATTTCCTTGGCAACGAGTGGAACGGTCGCGTGGAACACTATGGCGCAAAGCCCTCCATCAACATGGACGGCACGCTGTTGATTTGATTCCCGCGAACCGTATGCCATCATGGTTTCGGGAGAATGTTCGCGGACCGCAGAATCCCCTGAACAGGAGTTCTTTGAAAAAAATTGGATCAAATGCCCCTCGGTTTCATGTCTCGTCTGGTGAAACTTCGCGGATTCCCTTGCAGAAGTGCCCCACAGCAAGCATGTTTCCACCGTATGGGTCGCGCCCCTCGCGGGCGCGCGGATTGAAACCTCACCCGGATCGCCGCATGGAG
>Ga0209398_1000083_pt1 | contig 70881 bp, 70 predicted proteins | sample AshMeaBigSpring_FD_184125 | JGI IMG/M metagenome (GOLD analysis project Ga0209398, IMG submission 184125) | Groundwater microbial communities from Big Spring, Nevada to study Microbial Dark Matter (Phase II) - Ash Meadows Big Spring (SPAdes)... | ecosystem: Environmental > Aquatic > Deep...
GGCGTTCCACCGGGGGCGATGTCCGGGGGGGGTCAGGTGGCGAAGCGATCCGAGAGCTCGAAGGGGGTCGGGCTCGGCTTGAAGCCGACCCGATCCGGTGAGGGGGTCGAGCTCTCGGACGCCTCGCGGCGACGCGACCGGGGGGCATGTGCCGCTTCGGCCCGCCGCTGATCTGCCGGGATGGGTGCGACGTCGTGGCGCACGAGCGCCGCAGCCACCCCGACCACGAGAGGAACTGCCACAAGGAGTGCGACGGTGTACAACGGGGGGACCAAGAGCGACAGGGGGATGCCGCTGGCCACCACGTTTGCCGCCACTATCGCTGTAGCCACCACAACCAACAGCTTCGTGCGACTCATCACCGTCGGACCTCGCTCCTTGGTGCTTGCGTATCCGAGGGGGTCGGATACTCACTCTCGTTGATGAGACACATGGACCGGCGAGTTCTTACAGGTTCCCTGGTCTCTCCAGGCCGAGCGACCCACCCACGGCGCGGCAACGCGAGTACGCCGAGACCGCGGGGAGCGGTGCCGCGCCCGCTGCGGTGGGGGCCAACAGCGGGCGTCGCGGGACTGTCCGACGCTCCCTTGTCAAGCGGCGATGGGTATGGGTGCGTTGCGGGTTTGGTCGTCTCGCCACATGCGTCGGATGACACGGTTGGCGAGGTGGCGTTTGTGGGCTCGTCGGGCTTCGCGTCGGGTCTTGCCCTCGGTGGTTTTCCGTTCGATGTACGCCTGTGCGGGTTGGTGGTCCCGTTGCTGGGTGACGGATGCGATGTAAAGGACGCTGTTGATGCGACGGTTGCCCCGGAAGTCGAGTCGATGTCTGCGCGGCTCGGCGGTGCCTTCGCCGGAGGAAAGCGCAACGGCTCCGGTGCCGCACCAGCGAGCGAACTTGGATTCGCGGGAGAACCGGGTGGGGTCCCCGACCTCGGCCAACAGGGTGGCTGCTGCGATGGGACCGATCCCGGGTTCGTCCCGCAACGTAGTGCCATGTTCATCCAGGAGCTCATCGATGACCCGTTCGAGACGACGGATCTCTCGACGAGCACATCGGTCCTGGTCGATGAACGGCACCAGCCACGACAGTCGATACTCCCCGGCCAGGGTTGACACTGTGGTGGTGTCGATGGTGGCGAGACGACGCAGCCGGGATTCGATCTTGCCCGTTGCGGTGAGCTGGTCGCGGATCTCGATGGGCAGTTTGGCGAGCTGGTCCTGGACGTGAGGCAACAGCAAAGTGCGAGTGAGGACAAGGGCTCTGCGGTGTTCGAGCACGGCTTCGATCTTGGCCACCAACGGGTCATACACCTCCAAGGTCTGCACCGGACCCAACGTCGGTTCCGCCAACAATGCTCGAGCTGCAGCCATTGCGTCGACGACGTCGGTCTTGTCCAACCGCCGTGCCCGGCGTTGGGCGGCGGAGCGCTGGGCTGGGATCTCACGGGCATCGAACCCGGCAGCCACGATCGCAACAGCGATGTGGGCACCCCAGCTGGCGGATCCTTCCACCCCTATCAGCTCGACTCGATGTTCGGTCAGCATGTCGATGGCAGCGACGAACCCGGCAGCGGTGTTGGGGAACGTCTCATAGGTGATCTCGACGCCGTTGGGGTCGACGATGCCGACGGTGAACTGGTCCTGGTGCGGGTCGATGCCGGCCACGGGTGCTGTCATGATGGTCTCCTCCTGTCGGTTCGCCGATGGGTATCCGGGTCCGGCAGGGGCGCTGCGTCACATCCGAGTCGAGTAAGACAGGCTCCCTTGAAGACAGGAGCGCTCCTGCCGTCCCACACTCGGAGCGACACGTCTGACAACAGGCACCAGGCCACGAAACGAGTTGAGTCAGCACCGAGCACAGGGACCGGACCGTAACCCCCTGGCTGGAGGCCCCGGCACATCCAGGATGACACTCGGAAATCCGGTGTAACTGCCTGTTGGTCGGAGATGCTGACCCGCTCGTAGGGTTGGCGGAAGGGACAGGCAGTGACAGAACTGACGACGCCGGCGGCGAGGTCGCCGGCGCCGGGCGCCTCGGTCGGGAGCGCCTCTGGGATGTCGCCGAACGGGTGTACCCGCCTGGTGTCGACGTGCCGCCGGTCGAGGAGGCGACGCACCGGAAGAACGAGCGGCGGCTGGCCTCCCTCGGCATCGCCCGGGCCAAGGCGAGGGCGGAGCCGGTAGAGCGCGTTGACGTTGCCGAGGCCGGGGAGCCGGCCGTGGTCGACGGTGTGAAGGGTGAGTGGCGTGTCGATCCGGCAGCGCTCGGCGGCGACTTCGGGGGTCGGGCGGCCATACTGTCGCCCTTCGATCGGCTGGTGCACGACCGCGTCCGGGCCATGGAGCTGTTCGAGTACGAGTACGTCCTCGAGATGTACAAGCCGGCAGCCAAACGCCGCTGGGGCTACTACGCGCTCCCGATCCTGTACGGCGACCGCCTCGTCGGCAAGCTCGACGCCACCGCCGACCACAGAGCAGGGGTGCTCAGGGTCGCCGCCGTCCATCAGGACCAGCCGTTCACTAGGACCATGACAGCGGCCATCGACGGCGAGATCGCCGACCTGGCACGATGGCTGGGACTCGACCTCATCCGGGCCGGCTGATCGTAGGGACCGGGCGGCCGTGAGGCGCCACGTCGGCATCCGCAGACCGATGACGACGGGGAGGAGCCATGAGAGCCATCGTCTACGCAGAGTACGGACCACCGGAGGTACTGGCGCTCGAGCAGATCGCCCAGCCGCTTCCGGCCGACGGCGAGTTGTTGGTGCGGATCTCGGCGTGTTCGATCAACCCAGGCGACTGGGACGTGCTGCACGGCACGCCGTACCTTCTGCGCACGTCGACAGGACTCCTCCGGCCCAAGCATCCCGTACTGGGGTTGGCAGTCGCCGGGCGGGTGGAACGTGTCGGCCGGAACGTGACGAAGTGCCGGGTCGGTGACGCCATCTACGCCGGGATCGGGCACGGGGGTTTCGCCGAGTTCGCCCGGGTCCCGGAGACGGCGGCAGCGCCAATGCCATCCGGTCTGACGTTCGAGCAAGCCGCAGCGGTGCCGGTGGCGGGTACCGCCGCCCTCCAGGCGCTTTGCGACGTGGCACGGGTGAAGGCCGGCCAGCGGGTCCTGATCAACGGGGCATCGGGAGGGGTTGGCACCTTCGCCGTGCAGATCGCCAAAGCTTGCGGAGCCGAGGTGACCGGGGTGTGTAGCACGAGCAACATCGACCTGGTCCGGTCACTCGGAGCCCATCAGGTGGTGGACTACACCCGCGATGACTTCACGGTTGGCGAAGGCCGCTACGACGTCATCTTCGACAACGTGGGCAACCGGTCACTCGCCGACCTGCGCCGGGCTCTCGGGTTCTCGGGGTGGGCGCTACTGGGATTGAACCAGTGACCTCTGCCGTGTGAAGGCAGCGCTCTTCCGCTGAGCTAAGCGCCCCAGGGCCCACAGGGTAGCAAGTACCGCCTGTCGGCCGGACCCACCGCCCCTCCGCCTCACCGCCCGGACCGGGTCGGGCGCAACGGATGGGGACAGGCTTCCGCCCACCCGCCGCGCCGGTACCCTCCCGCTCATGAACCGGGCCGAGTTCGAGCGGGTGGTGGACGAGGTGCTGGACACGCTGCCGCAGTGGGTGCTCGACCGGGTCGACAACCTCCACGTCGTGGTCGAGGAGTGGCCGACTCGTCGCCAGGACCCGGACGGGGAGGGGCTGCTGGGTCTCTACGAGGGCGTCTCGCTGCTCGAGCGCGGCGTCGACTACTACGCCGCCATGCCGGACACCATCCACATCTTCCGCCAACCCCACCTCGCCCTCGGGCTGTCTCGCCGGGAGCTGCGGGAGGAGATCCGCCGCACCGTGCTCCACGAGCTGGGCCACCACCTCGGCATCGACGACGACCGTTTCCACGAGATCGGCTGGGACTGACCACCGCCAACACGATTGCCCCGGCGAGCGACACCTTGCTGTCTAGTGTCGCCCCGGGCTGGAGGGAGAGGCTGGTGGACTCGTCGCTTCGAGGACGGCGGCGCCCGGCGACACACACCTCCCGGCGGCCTCGGCGACACGGAGCCAGCCTCCGCGCAGGTCATCACGGACCTGACGGAGGGCTGACCACTTCGATGGCGTAGCATTCGCCCCGACCAGGTACCCCAAGGCCCGGCAAGGAGGCCCCCAGTGGACGAACTCATCAAGCAGCTCCAGGCGAAGACTGGTCTCGAAGTCGATCAGATCAAGTCGGTGGTGAGCGGTGTCGTCGACTTCCTCGGCGACAAGCTCCCCGGTCCGATCGCCGGCCAGGTGAAGAAGCTGCTCGGCGACGACAGCGGCGAGGCCGACACCGGCGGCGACGAGGGTGGCGGCGGCGGGCTCATGGGCAAGGCCAAGGACATGCTTGGCGGTCTCATGGGTCGCAACGACTGACCCAACTGCCTGACACAACTGCGACGACCGACCCAACTGGATAGGCCATCGACGAGGGCCCGGGTGGAGAACCCGGGCCCTCTCGCGTCCCCAGGGCGGGCTTTCTACACTCAGCAGATGGACGAGCGCAGCGCCTACGCCGGCATCGCCTTGCGTGACGAGCCGGTGTGGCCGGACGAGCCAGGTCCCTACCTCTTCCTCCTCGAGGTGTCCGGCCCAATCGAACGCCGCCTACTCGAGGGGTGGATCACCCGCAACCGGCCAGAGGACGTCGACCCAGGCGACGTCCAGGTGGCGCACCTCCCCCACACCCGCCGCCGCCGCTTCGGCAAGCACGACCCGCGTCTCGAGGCGTTCCTCAGCATCGACGCCGACCCGCTCCTCGTCCCGCTGCGGGTGGTGTGGCTGGCCCGCTCGCGAGGCGGGAAACGCACTGTCGGGTTGCGGGACCTCCTTACCTTCGGCGACCCCCGCGACCCCGACCCGATCCGCCAGTACGCCATCTTCCACTTCGAGCCCGAGCGCACCCGCATCGTGGCAGGGGCCCACGGGCGGGCCTCGCAGGCGAGAGCGGCGTGGGCCGACCCAAGCGGGCCGTCGCAGGCGGACGGCCGCGGCCTGGCCGACACCGTCGCCCTCAGGGCGTGGCTGGCCCTGGAGCGGGCCGAGCGGAGCCTGCGGGGCAGCCGCTACAAGGTGCCCAAGTTCCCTCATGAGTCGCTCACCGAGCGCAAGTCGTTCTCAAAGGGCGTCGCCAACCTGGCCCGCACCAGCGGCGCCCCCTATGAGGAGATGGCGCGCCGCACCCACCGCTACGTCCGGGAGATCGCCGCCACCCACAGCCCGTACGTCATCGACCTCGTGACCGGTGGGATCACCTGGCTGTTGCGCAAGGCCTACGTCGGTCTTGTGTACGACGAGGACGAGCTGGCCGCCCTCTACACGATGAGCCAGCAGTTCCCCCTCGTGTTCCTCCCCTCCCACAAGTCGAACTTCGACCACCTGGTGCTGCAGTACGTGCTGTACGAGAACGGGCTACCCCCCAACCACACCGCCGGTGGCATCAACATGAACTTCTTCCCGGTTGGCCCTTTCCTGCGCCGCAGCGGGGTGTTCTTCATCCGCCGCGAGTTCCGCGACAACCAGCCATACAAGTTTGTGCTGCGCCAGTACCTCGACTACCTGCTGGAGCGCCGCTTCCCCCTCGAATGGTTCATCGAGGGGGGCCGCTCCCGCTCCGGCAAGCTGCGCCCGCCCCGCTACGGGCTGCTGGCCTACGTGGTGGAGTCGTTCCGCCGGGGAGCGGCCGACGACGTGATCCTCATCCCGGTGTCGATCGCCTACGACCAGATCCAGGACGTCGGCAGCTACGCCGCCGAGGCGTCAGGTGGCGGCAAGGACCGGGAGAGCCTTGGCTGGATGCTGCGGGCGATCCGCAGCCTGCGGCGCCGCTACGGCGCCGTCCATGTGCGGTTTGGCGCCCCGATCTCGCTCAAGACCTACCTCGCCGACGTCGACGGCGAAGTGCCCGCGGACGCCGAGGACAGCCAAGGCTCGGCCATCCCCAAGCTGGCGTTCGAGCTGGCGGTGCGGATCAACGAGGTGACCCCGATCACCCCCATCTCGCTCGTCACCCTCGCCCTGCTGTCCGAGGAGGAGCGCAGCCTCTCGGTCGACGACACCATCGACCGGCTCCGCCCCTACCTGGAGATCGTCGCAAGGCGCGATCTGCCGATGACCGAGAGGCTCGACCCCACAAACAAGGCCCAGGTAGCGGCGGCGCTCGAGGAGCTGGTGCGGCACGGGGTGGTGAGCCGGTTCAGCGGCGCCACAGACGTCGTCTACCGGGTGGGTTCCGAGCAGCATCTGGCTGCCGCCTACTACCGCAACACCATCATCCACTTCTTCGTCGATGTCGCCATCACCGAGATCGCCCTCCTCGCCGCCGAGAGCCGGCAATCCCCCGTCGACCTCGCCCCCGCCGTCATCGAGGAGGCGATGGCCATCCGCGACCTGCTCAAGTTCGAGTTCTTCTTTGCGCCACGGGACGAGTTCGCCCGCCAGATCCGCTTCGAGCTTGGCGACCACGACACCGACTGGCGCGAGCATCTCGCCGCCGGCGAGGTGCGCAAGGTGCTCACCGGGTTCGACCCGTTCTTCTCCCCCACCGTCCTGCGGCCGTTTGTCGAGGCCTACCGGGTGGTCGCCGACCTGATCGAACAGGCGGCGTTCCACGGCACCATCGACACGGACAAGCTGCGCAAGGACGCCATGGCGCTGGGCAAGCAGTACCGGCTGCAGGGGAAGATCCGCTCCGCAGAGTCGGTGTCGAACGTGCTGTTCGACACGGCGATCGAGCTGGCCGACAACCGCAGGTTGTTCGCCTCCGGCCCAGACATGGTGGAGCGGCGCAAGGCGTTCGCCGCCGAGATCCGGCGGGTCACCGGCTACATCGACTCGATCGGCGCCATCGCCGTCGGCCGCGAGGCCGGGGTGATCGACTGACCCCGGCTCTCACCGCCGGGTGGGCCGCTCGCCGGCAAAGGGGCGCTAGCTGTAGAAGGGGTGGTCGCCTGCGGCGTGGTTGGTGACGTCGACGATCTCGGTGATCTCGGGAACGTGCTCCTTGATCGCAGTCTCGATCCCCTGACGCAGCGTCATCGCCGCCAAACCGCATCCCTGGCAGCCACCCCCGAGCTCGAGGAAGGCGACCTCGCCCTCCACCTTGACCAGGTGGGCAACACCGCCGTGGGAAGCGATGGCCGGGTTGATCGCCTGGTCGAGCAGCTGGCTGATCCGCTCCTCGACGGTCCCGGTGAGCTCGATGTCGGGGATCGGTGGCCCACCGACGGTTGGCGACGCCGGGTTGGGGTTGCGCAGCACCAACCCGGGGACGCCCGGGTCGGTCGATATGTCGAGGACGCTGCCCCGCAGGTTGTCCAACGAGTCCGGCGGGATGGCGACGGGCAGGTCGCCGTGCATCTCGACGTGGTGCTCGGCGTGCTCGACGTCCTCTGGACGGAGGAACGCCGTCTCGTAGATGAAGCCGTTACGGCCCACCCCGGCGATGCGCACCCCCAGCGACAACCCAGGGATCGACTCCTGGTCGCGCAGCGTCAGGATCTGGCCAAGCGCCACCTCGGTGATCTCGATCACCGTCGTGGTTTCGGTGTGGAGTTGCGTCATGACGACCGCCATCCTACCGGCCCACCGACCGGTACCGGTGCGGGTGGCGTCCCCATCGCATGGCTCACTCTGCGTAGATCCCTTCGATGACATCGGCGAAGTGCTCCGCAACCTTGTTGCGCTTCACCTTGAGGGTCGGGGTGAGCTCGCCGCCCTCGATCGACAGCTGCCGAGGCAGGATGGCGAACTTGCGGATGTGCTCCACCCTGGCGAAGTTCTTGTTGAGCTCGTCGACAGCGGCGGCGACCTCGGCGTGGATCGACTTCGACTCGTGCGCCGCACCCGACTCCCCCCTGGCGCTCATCCACGCCGCAGCCGCCTCCTCGTCGAGCGTCACCAGGGCCGATAGGAACTTGCGGCGATCGCCGATCACCACCGCCTCCGACACGAGCGGGTGGCTCTTGAGCCCACCTTCGAGCGGTTTGGGGGCGACGTTCTTGCCGCCGGCGGTGATGATGATGTCCTTCTTGCGCCCCGTGATCTGCAGGTAGCCCTCGTCGTCAAAGTCACCGAGATCACCGGAGTAGAGCCAGCCGTCGATGAGGGTCTCCGCCGTGTCCACCGGCTGCTTGTAGTAGCCGAGGAACACGTTGCGACCCTTCACCAGGATCTCGCCATCGGCGGCGATCTTCACCTCGGTGCCCGGGTAGGGGATGCCAACGGAGCCGAACTTGGTCCGCCCCGGGATCGTCATCGATGTGGGACCGGTGTCCTCAGACTGCCCGTACACCTCGTTCAAGATAAAGAACGCCGAGAAAAACTCCTGGATCTCCGGGGAGATGGGTGCCGCCGCCGTGAGGAAGGTCCGGGTGTTGTCGAACCCGAGGGCGGTGCGCACGTTTGACAGCACCAGGGTGTCGGCGATCTTCTCCTGGACGGCGAGCAGCCCGCCCGGCTGGCGGCCCCGCATCCGCTCGGCGTTCGCCTTGCGGCCGACATCCATCGCCCACGCCGCGATCTTCGCCTTGGCCCCCTCGGCATGGGCCAGCTGCTGGGTCACCCCTGCGTAGAACTTCTCCCACACCCGGGGGACGCCGGCGAAGTAGGTCGGCTTGACCTCCTTGATGTTGTCCGCCAGCTTGTCGATCGACTCGGCATACGCGACCGCAGACCCGAGCGTGCTCGGGATGTGGATGGTGAACATCTGCTCGGCGATGTGCGAAAGCGGCAGGTAGGACAGCCCCTTCTCCTGCTCGTTCATCCCGAACGCCCCGACGCCTCCGGCGGCGGTCCACGCCAGGTTGTCGTGGCTCAACATCACCGCCTTTGGCGGCCCGGTCGTCCCCGACGTGTAGATGAGCGTGGCGAGCTGGTCCGGCTCGAGCGAGTCCAGCCTTGCCGTCAGCGCATCGTCAGGGACATCAGCGCCCTTCGCCATGAACTCGTCCCAGCTCATCACCAGCGGGTCGTCGATGGCGGGGGCGCCCCGCATCATCACCACGTGGCGCAGAGCGGGGAGCTCGGTCTTCACCTCGTGGATCTTGGCCCACTGCCCCTCGTCCTCGAGCAGGATGACCGGCGACTCGGAGTGGTTGATGATGTACTTGCACTCGGCAGGCGAGTTGGTGGTGTAGATGCCTGCGGGGACGGCGCCGATCGCCATCGCCGCCACGTCGAGGATCACCCACTCGGGGCGGTTGAAGCCGAGGATGGTGACGGCGGCGCCCGGCTGCAACCCCAGGGCGATCAGCGACTTGGCGGCCGATCTCACCTGCTGGGCGTACGTCGCCCAGGTGGTGGGCGCCCAGGTCCCGTCGATGCGTTCGAAGTAGGCAGGGCTGGCTGCCCTGTCCACACCGTGTTTCAGGACCTTGTGCGGGATCGTCTCGAAACCCACGGGCTCCCCTTCTGCCGACTGATTAGTGAAACACAGGGTAGCGGTGCGGGAGGACAGATCGGAGGCGGCAAAGGTCCCGATGGGGTGCAGCGACCGACCGGGATGTTGTCACACCCGCCCGATATCGTCGCCACCATGTCCCGCCGCACCACCCACATCGGTTACCCGGGCGCCTCGCCACGGCGTCTGGCCCGTACAAGGAGGTGGCGTGCCAGGCTCGTCGCCACGGCCGGTGTGCTGGCCGCCTCCCTGCTCCTCGTCGCCGGTCTCCCGCTCGCTGGGTTGGGGGTGCTGCTTGCCGCGCTGGCGTCTCGCTCTGTGCTGGCAGGGCGCGCCGAGCGCGCCGCCGCCGGAGCCAATGCCGAGCGACGGGTTGCCGAGCATCTCGGAAGGCTGCGCGCCGACGTCATCATCCACAACGCCCGCTCCCCTGGGTTCTCCGGCGACGTCGATATCGTCGTACTCGGTCCGATGGCCGCCGCCGTCGAGGTGAAGCTCGGCGCCGGAAAGGTCAGGCTCGCCGCCGACGGCCAGGTCCGGGTCGCCGGCCGTCTCCTCCCGGGCCGCCCGCTCCGCCAGGCAGTGGCGATGGCGGCGGCAACCAGGCGCACCACCGGGCTGGCTGCCCCCGTCGCCGCCGTGTTGTGCGTGTCGGAGATGCGCCAGCGCCCGCGGCTCGTCGATGTCGATGGCGTTGCGGTTTGGGTGACGAGCGCTCGACACCTGCGCAGGGTGCTGCTGCGGCTCCCCCACCACCTCGACCGGGCCGAGGCGCACGTTGCGGCGTCCATCTACGAGTGAGGGCCAATGCTTCACTCTCGGAGGTGGGAGCGGTAAGCTCGATGTGCTGGCGTGCAAACCCGGGGTGGGCGCTGCTGGAGACCAAACGTGAAGAAGTACATCAGCTGGGGACTCATCGCCTTTGCCCTGTACATGATCGTGCAGTTCCCCGATGACTCGATCCGACTGCTGACCAACACCCGGGACCTCCTCGGGAGGGTGGCAGAGGGATCCGCCGACTTCGTGCGCGGCATGTTCAGGGCATGACGTCGACCTGGCGGCTGCCGGCTGAGACCGGTTACCTGGCGTTCAACGAGCGGGCGATCGTCATCACCCGGTACCACCCGGTCGTCGCCGTCCTGCCGTTTGTCAAGCTCACCGTCTTCGCCTACGCCGCCCTGCTCGCCATGGGGCTCTACGGGACCCTCGGTACCCTGGCGATCCTCGCCGTCTCGATCCAGTGGTTCCGGCTGAACAGCGCCTCGTTCGGCATGGGGTTCTTCCACACGGCGCTCACCTTCCTCCAGACGGTCGGGGTGTTTGCGCTTCTCGTGTTCTTCGTCGGATTCTCCGACCTGGAGACGGTCGTCTACCTCTCGATCTTCGTGGCCCTCGGCGTATCGATCTCCAGGCTGATCGAGTACTTCCTGGTGTCGGTGTTCCTCACCGACCGTCGCATCTTCGAAGTGTCTGGCATCGTCACCCGCCGGGTCGCAACGATGCCGCTGCGCGCCCTCACCGACATCCGCTTCGACCAGACCCTGCTCGGGCGTCTGCTCGACTACGGCCACTTCTACGTGGAGTCAGCCGGTCAGGAGCAGGCGCTGTCCAAGCTGCTGTTCATCAAGAGCCCCAGCCGCTTCTACCGGATCATCATGGAGGAGGCGCTCGGCGGCGAGCTTCCCCCCGAGTTCTTCATCCAGCCGACCTGAGGCGAGCGCAACCTACTTCGCACGTCGAGTGTCGCCGGTTGACCCCTCCACCGGGCGATGGCCCGTTCGACACTCGAGCCCGGTGCCACGCCACGATGTGACCCCTCCACCGTGCCGACGGCCGCACCGGTTGGCCGCCCATGCAGCAACGCCACTGGGGCTGCTGCCGAACATGACCCCCACAAGCGTTGCAAGGGCTCAACGGTCGGCGAGTCATCCTCGAGGTGGTGCCGTTGCGATGATCGGGGTGTCACGCCATGTTCGGGCGGGTTCTCGTGCGCCGAGCGAACCCGCAGCGAGCTACGCACGATCCTGTTCGACTACATCGAGGTCTTCTACAACCGGCAACGCCACCAGACCGGCCTCGACGACCGCACCCCCGCCGAGACCTACCATGCCAGCCGAGCAGCCTGACCTACCAAAACCCCGTGTCCACGAGATCGTGGCAACTCCACTCACAACTTCGGGGAGTCGCACTCCACGACGAGCGTTCCCCTGAGCCGGTCCCCTAGACCAACCACTTCGAGCGCTACTTCGCCGACAGGCAGAAGGGCTATGCCGAAGACACCTTGATGGACACGCTTGGCTGAGCCAACACCGGTCGCTCCCTTGAGCCGGATGGTCGCTGCCAGCGGCCCCGCACGTCCGAAGACGTGGCACACTCCCACTTCCTGCAACCCCACATCGCCTTGCTCTACGACGGTCCAGTATCCGTACTCGACGTCGGGTCCCATCCGGTGCACAACACTCCGATCTCCACTGTCCACGGCTCCCGATAGGGGTTGAAGCTCCCCGCCTGCAAAGGCGATCGCGGCAACCGGCGCGATCGGGGTTTCTGGCTCCGGCTCTGGAGTGGTGATGACAAGAACCTGGATGAACCTCCCATCGTCAGCGATGAGGCTGTCCCAGGTGGCAAGGTCGGCTCGGTAGAAGACCGGGTTGATCTCGGCAGCCCATTGCCGGGCTGCCGAGATCCGTTCTGGTGTTGGAGTGGACTCCTCCGGTAGGGCCGACACTGCCCTAACTACCGTTGATGCTGTTGCTCCAAACCGTTCCAACGTTGGTCGTGTGTCCATCGGGCCAGTCAATCTTGACTCCGATGCCTTGGGCCTGATACGTTGGGCAGCTGCATCCGTTGAGATTCGTCCACCATCCCGTGATGGCCTCGACCGTGCTGGCGCACGCCTGCTTTGAGGCAGACTTCACAACCGCGGTATTCCGCCAGAGGTTGACGGTCGGTATCTCGGCACACAGCTGGTCACCGCTGACCCGTACGATCGCCTGCTTGTACTGGAGCCAGTCGTGGACATTGACGAATACACACACCTCGGCATCCCACGAGCCCCTGGAGTAGTCGTGGCAGACCTTCCCTCCGTGCCACTGGATCGTCTCCGTGGGACCGGTGTCCTCGGCAGCGGTCACGGGAGCGGCGCTGATGGCCACGAGCAGGCCCGAACTCAGAACAAGGGCAACAAGCAGTCGCAGTGCTCGGCTACGGTTCATCGTATCGGTCCTTTGAGTCGGCCCCCAAGGCCCATCCTGAGCGGACGCCGCCAAAGCTACACGAAGCCGGTCTGCCGTCAAGGGCGGCTTCCCTGGCAGTTCGGGTAGTCGAGGAACCGCTTCGGCTAAGTCTGGCACGTCGGCGTCCACGAGACACCACAACTCCGGTGCCGTCAGCGCACACACCGTTGCAGCTCCGCACACCAGCACAACGAATACCGCGTGGTCCGGATGGTAGAGCTCATCGCACCTCACGCGCACTACATCCTCCGCCCAGAAGGTTGAACTGCCACGGCCCGGTCGGCTTCGATGCGTACTTCATGTGCAGCCGGCGGTCGTCGTTCAGTAGGTAGTGGCCGTACTCGGCACTCGCCCTGTTGAGCGCAGTGAACCGAGGATCCTTCACGAGCTGCGCAAGCGCCGACCCGTGCCGCTGGTGCTCATTCGTGATCCTCATTCGCTGCGATGTCCCTGCTCCGACGACGTCGTTGCGCACGGTTCATGGCGGGCTGCAGGAGCCGGATCATCTCAGACTCCAGGGCTCGGGGCTTGGGCGATTCAATAAAGGAGGCCTCGAGACGGTGCTTCTCGATCCATTCTCGAACGGCTGCGCCGCGTTGACCGTGTGTCCGATACAGCCGTGCGAACGTAGTCAGCTCCATACCGCCCGCAGCGAGCTCCGGCACGATCTCATCCCAGAAGATGACTTGGGATGGTGTCGAGTTCGGGATATCGCCGCCAGCATGCTTGCTGATGCGAGTCTTCAGTCCGGTGCGCTTCTCAGCGAGACCGACGTAGAGGCAGGTGTCCCCGTCCCAGATGACGTAGACGCCGGTCGCCGCGGGGAAGTAGCGGCCAGCCTCACGCAGCAGGTATCGAGGCAGTGCCCTTGGATCTGGAATCGTGGAGTTGGCGCTCACTGTGGCGGTACCCCTCGGTGAGTCGATCTGATGAAACAGCATCATCCCACCCGGAGACCGGTCGCCGTGGAGCCCTACTCGGTCGGAATCTTGCCCCCCGACACCAAAGATGCGATTCGCACGTCGAGGTCTCGCTCGTAACGGCGCCGGCCTTCCATCGACCGGATGGCGTGGATCACGGTGGCGTTGTGGCGGCCGACGAGGTCGCCGATCTCTGTGAGGGTGAGGTCGGTCGTGTTCCGGAGGATGTAGATGGCGACTTGGCGGGCGGTGGCGATCGGTTGGCGACGGGTGCAGGAGCGCAGCATGTCGACGTCGATGCCGAACTCCGCTGCGGCGGCTGCCAGCACTCGCACGGCAACCTCGTCGACCATCTCGAGCATCGTGTGCTGGTGGATGCCCGTCCGTCGGCGGATGCGACCGACAGCATCGGCGTGGAGCGTCTCGGGTTCAATACCAAGAGCCTGAACCCGCTCATGCCAGTGGACATGCAACTGACCGGCGCTGTGGGTGTCGTGTTTGGCGGGGCGACTGTCGACAACGGCCTCGCGCTCCAGCCGCCACCGCTCCCGACGCCGCCCCCGCACGAGAGGATCCTCGCACGGCGACCAGCGACGCGCTGGAGGACCCCACCAGTCGCGGTGAGGTCCTCCGACGAGTCGTCGAGCGATGTCCGGTAGATCAGCTCGTGAGCTGCACGACCCCGCAGGCGTAGCGGCCGCCGGCGTCGCCGGTGCTGAGGGTCGTCGCGTTCGGGCCGGGCACACCGTCGCTGGAATACACGGCGGGGATGTTGGCAAAGTTGTCCCGACCCGCGTGCAGGATCACGGCGAAGCCGTCGTCGTCGAGCAGCTCGGTCACGCTGAACCGATCCGTCTCGAACTCCTGACGAGCCTGACCGTTGGCCCGTATGAGGACGCTCGGCATGTCACCGGCGTGGTAGCCGTGCGATGCGGCCGTCGGGTTCCAGTGGCCACCGGCCGAACCGAACCGCACGTTCGTCGTCCCCGAGGGCGTCGGGGTGCACACGCCGATCGTGTGGACGTGGAAGCCGTGGAAGTCGCCCAGCGCCGGCGCCGCGCTGGCCTGGATGTTCAACTCCACGCGGCTCACATCGTCGCCTCGACCCATGAAGACGACCTCACCGACGACTGAGCCGGCCGTGTCGAGGAGGGACGCCCGCGCCAGCGGGCGGGTCGCCCCTGCCGATGCCGCGCTGACCGCGATCGAGATGCTCACCGTCGCGATGGCCAGTCCTCCGAGGATCGCCCGTCGCCTGGTCGTTGTGTTCATGGTGGTTCCCTCCCGGCCCGGGTCACACCGTGACAAGAGCCGTGTTCAAAGATGCACTTAGGTTCTTAGAGTGATAATGCGGACCCTTGCGTATCCCCCCTTCTTGGCTCGTTGACGGCCTCTGCGCCCTCTGACCCGTCAGCCGGGTCCGGGTCTCAGCCCACGATGCGCCACCGCAATGAGCGATTGGATAGCATTTTGAACCGCCCGGGGTCTGATGGAGGCTCGTACGGATTCGTTATAGGAAGATATCTGCCCATTGTCAAGGGCGGGGTCGGCGGAGGCGGCGGTGGCGTTCGTGCAGCGGCCGTCGTCTCGGGGTCGAGGTGGTCGGTGGCGTCGGGGCCGTCGTCTGCGGTGATGGTGGCGAGGAGTTGCTGGTAGGCGGCTTCGACGGCGGTGGGGTTGTTGGCGGCGACGTCGGCGGCCATGAGGTTGCGGTAGCACTGTTCGCAGCTGCGGGTGACGAGGATGCCTTTGCGAGCGGCCCAGGTGGCGGTGGGAGGGTCGTCGCGGTTGAGGGCGTGGTCGGCGAGTTGGTGGGCGGCGTTGTCGATGGCGATGGTGGCGTGCCTGACGACGCCTTCGGTGTGGGCCCAGCTGTACCCGTGGCCGGTGGCTCCGGTGAAGGGTGGCCCGGTGACGAGGTCGAGGGTTCGAAAGCGGATGATGCAGCCGGCCACGACGGGCGTGGCTGTCGGAGGTCGGGCGGGGTAGAGACCCGGCCCCATCCAATGCCGCAGACGCGTGACCCAGAACCTGCGTGACGTTCAGGGCCGGCTCTCTCTTGGGATACCGAAGACATCGGCGGGTAGACGCACCGTCACCCTTCCGGCAAGCCTCACGGACGCACTCGCCGAACACATCGCCGGCCGCAGCGGGTTCGTGTTCACCAGCCCCGACGGCGGCCCGATCCGCCGCACCAACTTTCGCCGACGGGTGTGGACTCCGGCCACCGACCAAGCAGGATTCAGAGGCTTGCGGTTCCACGACCTGAGGCATACCCACGTGGCGATGCTCATCGCCGAGGGTGAGCATCCCAAGGTGATCCAGGCCCGGCTCGGGCACGCCTCCATCCGCACCACGCTCGACCTCTACGGCCATCTGATGGAGGAGCTACACGAGGCTGCGGCGGCGGCGCTGGACGCCAGATTCAGATCTGCCACGGACAGATCACGGACAAGGGCCGTGGCGAAGGTCAGCGAGATCGCCCCCGGAAACTCCAGAAACCCTTGACATGCAAGGGTTTCCGGACGGTGGGCGCTGGCAGGATTGAACTGCCGACCTCTTCCGCGTCAAGGAAGCGCTCTCCCACTGAGCTAAGCGCCCGAGGTGGGGGCATTGTATCCCCGAGGCGACGCCGGGAATCGAACCCGGGTACAGGGTTTTGCAGACCCTTGCCTAACCACTCGGCCACGTCGCCGGATCCGGCAAGCAAAGGGGCGGTCGCACGACCGCCCTTCGGGAGCGGACGACCGGGTTCGAACCGGCGACCTCAACCTTGGCAAGGTTGCGCTCTACCAACTGAGCTACGTCCGCATATAGGCCGACAGCCTAGCCGACCATCTGTGGGGTGCCGAACCCGTCAGACACCCGTCGATCCGAAACCGTCCTCACCTCTGACCGACGCCGGGAGCACCTCGACCTCGGTCAGCTCGGCGACGATGTGAGGGACGACGATGAGCTGGGCGATGCGATCGCCCCGCTGGAGAGTGACCGGCGCGTTCCCAAGATTGACGGCCACCACCTTGACCTCTCCCCGGTAACCGCTGTCGATGACACCTGGGGCGTTGACCACACCGATGCCAAGCCGGGCGGCAAGCCCGCTGCGAGGCGCGACGAGACCGACGTGACCACTCGGGATGGCGACGGCGAACCCTGTCCCGATGACGGCCCGCTCCCCCGGCTGCAGCTCCACCGTCGCACATGCCTGTAGGTCGAGACCGGCGTCGCCAGGATGCGCCGCCGCCGGCAGCGCAAGCTGCGGATCGAGACGGCGAACGGGTATCTTCATGACCGCAGCGATTCTGGCCCCCCGGCGGAGGCGGAGCAACCATTCATGACCACACCGCAGCGCTCCGGCGGCACCTCCCGTCTGCCCGGCAACGATGGTTCCTGGTTCCTCAAGGCGGTAGGAGTCGCCACCTCGCCAACCGAGCTCGGCGACGTCGCCGGTGAAGTCGACTCGACGAGCGAGCTCGTCCAGGAGCTGTGGGACAGCGGTGTCGCTCCTGACGCCCTCCAGGGGTGGGTGCCCGACGAGCTAAGCGCCACCGTGTCCAGCAGCCGCCGGTTCCGCCGATGGCCTGTCGTCATCGCGACGCTCATCGTGGTCGTGCTGGCGGCGGCTGCGGTCTGGCTCGCCCGCTCATCGAACGGCCGGGCCGAGGCCCGGGCCGATGACTACCGCAGGGTGCTGCGCGAGCTTCGGTCCGACCTCCCTGACGCACAGCGGGCGCTCGCCCAGCTCACCGAGCCAAGCGCAGACGCCACCCAATTCCCAGACCTCATCCCGATAGTCACCGACCTGCGGGCTGACTCCGAGACCGCCCTCGACGTGACCGCAGCGCCCCTCCCATCGGCCTGGCCGCTCGCCTCATCAGCGCCCTTCGAGAGGCTCGAGCCGAGCCGGGCCGCCACCTCCCAGCTGGCAACCACGGCGCAGGCGATGGCGCGCCGGCTTGGTGAGGTGCTGGACTACCGCACCCTCTTCTCGCGGTTTCTCGCCACCGGCGCCCTCAGCACGACCAGTGGCGCCGACCTGAGCGACCTCAACTTCCGGCTGGCAGCGGCCGCCGCCGACACCGCAGCCCTCCTCGGCGAGCTTCCAGCAGATGCGGCGCTGGCACGCCACACCACGCAGGCCCGCAGCACCCTCGACCGCTTTGTCACCTGGCAGGTCGACTACGTCGATGTGCTGCGCACCGGCGACACCGGCGAGGCCGACCGGCTACTGGCTGAGCTCGAAGAGCTCCGGCGGCGGCTCGATGACACGCTTGTCGCCGCGATCGGCAGGATCCGAAGCGAGGTGGATTCGACCATCATCGAGTTGGCATCGTCACTCGACGTTGCGGTGGCAGCCGTCCCCTGACGGCAGCCGTCCCTTTATCGCAACGGCCCCCATGGCAACCCTTCCAGTGACTGCACGGAGCGCGGCGCCGGCACGGCCGCAGGCTCAGCTGCTGCTCTCGAGCGCCGCAACTTCGCGTTCGAAGTCGGCGGCGTCGGTGAACTCCTTGTATACAGAAGCGAAACGCAGGTAGGCCACCTCATCGAGCTGGCGCAGCCGCGCCAGCACCTCGTGTCCCACCTCGTCTGCCGTGACGATCTCACCCCGACCGGCGACAAGCGAGCTGATGTCGGCGACCAGCCGGTCGACGCTTCCGGCGGGGATCGCCCGATCGGCGAGCGCCTGTTCCACTCCGCGCCGCAGCTTGTGGGCGTCGAACGGCTCGAGACGCCCGCTGCGCTTGCGCACGAGGTGAGCGATCATCGGCCGTTCGTATGTGGTGAAGCGACGTCCACACGCGCCACACTCCCGGCGGCGGCGGATCGCCGCTCCGCCATCGGCGGCTCGACTGTCCACCACCCGGGTGTCGTCTCCTGCGCAGAACGGGCACTGCATGCGAGACCGGAGGGTACCCGATGCCGTGGCGTGAGCACGGGGCGACATAGCTAGAAGCCGCCAGCGCCCATGCCGAACATCTCGAGCATGGTCGGTCACCCGCTTGGCAGCACGAGCACCTGCCCGGCGTGGATGGTGCTCCCCTCGAGCCCGTTGAGCCGCTGGATGGTGTGCACCGCCGATCGCACGTCGCCGGTTTGGTCGCCTTGTGTCTCGGCGATGGACCACAGGGTGTCCCCGGATCGCACCCGGTAGTCGACGGTCGTCACCTCCGCACCCCCCTCGGCCTGCACGGCGGAAGCGAGGAGGAACACCGCCAACACAACGATGGAGATGATGGCCACCACTCGGTGTCGAGTGATCGGTGGCTGCCGTGTCATCGGTGTCCCTCCTCTTGCGCTTCCTGCTGTGTGGGCGTGCCCTCGAGCGATCGGTGGCACATGGCGTGTCCCGGGTGAGGGTGGCCCTCACCTCACCGAAGGTACCTGCCGGGTGTGACAGATTCCCGCCGGCGGTCCGAACTCCCGCTTGACCGCTTCGGACCCCCCGGTGGTCGAACGTGTGTTCGTGACGTGAACTACGGTATCGAACATGTGTTCCCCTGTCAAGTCGAACATATGTTTGGCTAGGCGCGAAAACCCGGCTACGCTGCACCCGAGCGGAGCGAAAGGGCAACCATGGACCGCAGCAACCTGAGCGTGCGACAGCAGGAGATCCTCACCTTGATCCTGAACACGGTGCGGGAGAGGGGCTACCCACCGTCGGTGCGAGAGATCGGTGACGCCGTCGGCCTCAGCTCACCGTCGACGGTGCACAGCCATCTCTCGACGCTCGTCCGGGAAGGATTCCTCCGCCGCGACCCGACCAAGCCACGCGCCATCGAAGTCATCGATGGTGGCGAGGAACACGGCGGCTTCATGAGGGCGTCGGTGCGTGACGTGCCGCTTGTCGGACGCATCGCAGCCGGCTCGCCGATCCTCGCCGAGGAGGACATCGAGGAGATCTATCCCCTCCCCACCGATATCGTCGGCAACGACCCGGTGTTCATGCTCAGGGTGCGTGGCGACTCGATGATCGGAGCCGGCATCCTCGACCGCGACTACGTCGTCGTCAGACGACAAAGCCACGCCCGCGACGGGCAGATCGTCGCCGCACTCATCAACAACGAGGAGGCGACGGTCAAGCGTCTCCAGCGCATCGACACCCGGGTGGTCCTCAAGTCGGAAAACCCCGACTTCCCGCCGATGGTGTTCGCCGAGGGAGTAGAGATCCTCGGCGTGGTCGTCGCCGTGTTGCGACGGGTGGGCTAGCCGGCGCCTCGGGGCTACGACGCCTCTGGCAACCGGCCCACGTAGACCACGTTGGCAGGACCGATCATCCACGCCTGGCCGGCGACCATCTCGATGATGAGCTCGCCCCCACGCAAGGTGACCCGCACAGGGGCGGTCACACCCAAGTGTCGAAGGGCGGCGAAGGCAGCCGCCGTCGCTCCGGTCCCCGATGCCATCGTCTCCCCAACACCGCGCTCCCAGACCCGGACCGCGATCGCATCGGGCCCGATGGGCGCCACAAACTCGACGTTGGCCCGGTGCGGGAACCGCTGGTTGTGCTCGATTGCCGGCCCGAGCGTTGCCACAGGGGTGGCGGCCGGGTCGGTGACGAACACGACCCCATGCGGGTTGCCCACGGTCACCGGGTGGACGATTACCCCCGCCGCCTCGAACGGGTCGCCAGCCGGCTCAGGGGCGCCAACCAGGGCACGGACCAACCCGTCGTCGCATACCTCCGCCGGCAGAGGGCCGGCGTCGGTGACGACGGTGAGCCGCGGACCGTCCACCCACCCGCGATCGACAGCCAGCCGCACCAGACAACGCAACCCGTTGCCGCACATCTCCGCAGCGCCGCCGTCGGCGTTCCAGTAGCGCATCCGAATCGTCGCACGATCGAGCGGCGTCACCTCCAGCACCCCGTCGGCCCCGATCCCGAAGCGACGGTCGCACCAGCGCACCACATCGGCGGCGGCCACCGTTGTCGGACCGTCGATCACGACGAAGTCGTTGCCAAGACCCTCCATCTTCACGAACTCCACGCCCGGTCCTCCTCGAGCACGGCCCTGGCCCGCTCCCAGCGGACATCGGGGTCATCGTGCCACGGAATCCAGCGGATGCGCGGATCGCGGCGGAAGAATGTGCGCTGGCGTTTCGCCAAAGCCAGCGTTGCCCGGATGGCGGCGGTGCGGCCCTCCGCCAGGCTCCGCTGCCCGGCCACCACGGGGAGCAGCTCCTTGTAGCCGACGGCCTGGCGGGCCGTCCGTCCCAGCCGCCCCGCCAACCCCGCCACCTCGTCAAGGAGACCGGCGGCAAGCATCACATCGAAGCGCACCGCCACCCGGTCGGGGAGCGCCGGGCCCGGGTCGAGCCCGACGGTACGGTGTGAGATCAGCGGCTCAAAGCGGCGCAGCGCGGCACGCTCATCTGTGGCGGCCCGCCGGCTCGGTGTCTCGCCGCTCAGCCGCAGGATCTCGACCGCCCGAACGACACGACGCCGGTTGGCGAGGTCGACATGCGCCGCCGCCGCCGGGTCGGCGGTGAGCAACTCCGCCACCAGTGCGGCCGAGCCGACCCCCTCCAGCTCGGCTCGCACCGCCGGGTCGGACGGGGCGAAGGTGAGCGGGTCGACGAGCGCCCGGTGGTGCAGCCCCGACCCGCCGCTGATCACGGCTGCGATGTTGCGCTGCTCCAGGGCGGCGAGCGTCGCCCGGCCGATCGCCTGGAACTCGGAGACGGTGAGCCAGACGTCCGGGTCGACCAGGTCGATCAAGTGGTGGCGAACCCGGTCTTGCGCCGCGGCGTCCGGCTTCGCCGTCCCGATGTCCAAGCCGCGGTAGACCTGCATCGAGTCGACCGACAGGATCTCCCCGCTGCATTCGATGGCGATGCGCTCGGCGAGCTCGCTCTTGCCCGCCGCGGTTGGGCCGAGAACGGCGAGCACCGTCAGCAGACGGCGCTCCCGACAAGGTGGTGCGGCGCCGCCCTGTCGATGCGGGCCATCAGGTACGACCCGGGTTCGTGGGCGCCGGTGAGGTGGAGCGCCTTGTTGCCCCTGGTGCGGGTGGTCACCACCTCTGGGTCCTTGCGTGACGGGCCCTCCACCATCACCTCGACCACAGAACCGAGCATGGCCTGGTTGCGCTCGAGCGAGACACGACTCTGCATGGCCACGAGGCGATGGAAGCGCTCCTGGACGATTTCGGGGGGCACCTGAGCGTCCATCGTCGCCGCCGGGGTCCCCGGTCGCGGTGAGAACTGGAAGGTGAAGGCGCTGTCGAAACGGGCCTCGGCGACCACATCGAGTGTGGCGGCGAAGTCCTCCTCGGTCTCGCCGGGGAATCCCACGATGATGTCCGTTGACACGCTGAGCCCTGGGACGATCCGATGCGCCATCTCCAGCTTGGCCAGGAAGCGCTCGGCGTCGTAGCCGCGATGCATGGCCGCCAGGATGCGTCGGCTGCCGGACTGCAACGGCAGGTGCAGCTGCTCGCACACGGCCGCTGTCTCGGCCATGGCGATGGCGACGTCCTCCCTGAAGTCCTTGGGGTGCGGGCTGGTGTAGCGGATGCGGCGCACTCCGTCGACCTCGCCGATACGCCGCAACAGGTCGGCAAACAGCGGCCGGCGGCCATTCAGCTCGAGATCGCGGCCGTAGGAGTTGACGTTCTGGCCAAGCAGCGTCACCTCGGTGACCCCGCTCGCCGCCAGCTCCGCCACCTCCCGCAGGATGTCGCCCGGGCGCCGTGAGATCTCGGCGCCGCGCACGATGGGGACGATGCAGAACGTGCACGAGTTGTCGCACCCGATCGTGATGGTGACCCACGCCGAGTGCGCAGACAGCCGGCGACTCGGCAGCGCGGACGGCATCTCGTCGACCGAGGTGGTCTCCTCCCAGATCTCGGTCACCGGACCCCACTCGGCGGCGTGGTCGAGCAGGTCGACGACACGGTGGGTGTTGTGGGTGCCGAAGACGACGTCAACCCATCCGGCCCGCTGCTGGATGCTCTCCTTGTCCTTCTGCGCCATGCAACCCCCGACGACGATCTGCATCCCGGGGTTGCGACGCTTCACCGCCTTGAGTGAGCCGAGGTAGCCGTAGAGACGCTGGTCGGCGTTTTCGCGGATGGTGCAGGTGTTGAGGACGACGACGTCCGCTTCCTCGGGCCGATCCGCCGGCAACATGCCGTCTGCCTCGAGCAGCCCGCCGATCCGCTCCGAGTCGTGCTCGTTCATCTGACAGCCGAAGGTGCGGATGAAGTACCGCTGACCGATCCGCGTTTGCGGGCGCGGCGGCTTCACAGCAGGCATGCCGAGCATGATGGTTTCCGCCATGGCACCAGCTCCGGTAGCGGTCGAGGTCAGCGAGCGTAGTCCTTGGCACGGTACTCCCGGATCACGGTCACCTCGATCTGACCCGGATACTGCAGACTCTCCTCGAGCCGGCGGGCGATCTGACGGGCCAGCTGGGTCGACCCGGTGTCGTCGATCGTTCCCGGATCGACCACCACCCGGATCTCCCGACCCGCCTGCATGGCAAACACCCGGTCGACCCCTGGGAAGGACGCGGCGATCTCTTCGAGCTTCTCCAGCCGGCGCACGTAGGACTCGAGTGCCTCGCGACGAGCACCGGGTCGCGCCGCAGACACCGCATCGGCGGCCTGGACCAGGACCGCGGTGAGAGTGCGCGGCTCCACCTCGTTGTGGTGCGCCTCGATGGCATGCACGATCGAAGCGTCCTCACCGAAGCGGCGAGCGATCTCGGCGCCGATGAGGGCGTGCGAGCCACCGACCTCGTGGGTCACGGCCTTGCCGATGTCGTGCAGAAACGCCGCTCGCTTTACCTCCGTCGAGTCGAGCCCGAGCTCGGCGGCGAGCATGCCGGCGATGTGCGCCGTCTCCACCAGATGGTTGAGCACGTTTTGCCCGTACGAGGTGCGGTAGCGCAGCCGCCCCAGCAGGGTGACGAGCTCCGGGTGCATGCGGGTCACCCCGACATCGAGCATCGCCCACTCCCCCGCATCCCGCACCGACTGCTCGACCTCGGCCTGCGCCTTCACGTAGGACTCTTCGATGGAGGCGGGATGGATCCGGCCGTCTTCCACGAGCCGCTCGAGTGCCAGGCGGGCCACCTCGCGGCGCACCGGGTCGAACGTCGACAGCGAGACCGCCTCAGGGGTGTCGTCAACGATCAGGTTGACCCCGGTCACCGCCTCGAACGTGCGGATGTTGCGCCCGTCCCGCCCGATGATGCGGCCCTTCATCTCGTCCGAGGGCAGCGGCACCACCGACACCGTGGTCTCAGATACGACGTCCGAGGCAAGGCGCTGCACCGCCGTCGCCAGGATGCGCCGACCACGCCGCTCAGCCTCCTCCCTGGCCTTCACCTCGAGATCGCGGACAAGCACCATCGCCTCGCGGCGGGCGTCGTCCTCGACCTTTCTCAGCAGCTCCTCCTTGGCCGCCCTGGCGTCGAAGCCGGCTACACGCTCCAGGTAGCTCCTCGCCTCCTCCTGGAGCGCCGCCACCTTGGCGCGGTCGTCACCGACGCCCCGCTCCCTTTCAATGAGCATCTCCTCACGCTGGGTGAGGTTGGCGGCGCGCTGTTCGAGGGTCGCCTCCCGCTGAGCGAGCCGCTCCTCGAAGGTCACCGCCTCGACACGGCGGTGATCGAGGGCAAGCTCCTCACGCTCGCGGTGCGCCGAGGCCAGCGCCCGAGACTCCTCCTCGGCGCGAGCCAGGATCCGGTGCGCCTCGATGCGGGCGTCGCCGAGCACGTCGTGCGCCGCATCGGTGGCGTTGGCCCGGCCGCGACGACGCACCTCCTTCCCGGTGAAGAAGGCGGCCACCCCAACTGCAACCGCTACGGCCACGGTGATGAGCCATTCCATCGTGCCCCCGTTCCCGGGATCAGAACGCACGGTGCCGAGCCCTAAGGGCTCGGCACACACACGTCACGAGCGTGGGGAACGGCGGGGCCTCAACGGCCCGTGGGCCCGACCCTCCGCCGCTTCTCCCGATTCATCTCGCGTCTCCGGATCCCGCTTCTCGTTGGTTTCACACTTCGTGTATGTGGTCCCCCGATGCTACCCCACGAGCGACAGAAGCGGAGCGCGAAAATCGCGGCAGTCGCTGCTGGGGGCGGACCGGCAGGTCAGCCGTCCTCGACGACACGCTCGATGGTCGGGTCGGCCGCGGTGGTGGGCGTCGCTGCGATGGCTTCTTCGGCGTCCGGGTCTGTGATCACCCCGACGACCCGCAGCACCTTGTCCTGGAGTTGGACCGCCACCTCCGGGTTCTCCCGCAGGAACTCCTTGGCCCGCTCCCTGCCCTGCCCCAATTGATCGCCGTCGAACGTGTACCAGGCACCCGCCTTCTTGACGACGCCGTGCTCGACGGCAACATCGATGAGACTCCCCTCCCGAGAGATCCCCTCGCCAAACATGATGTCGAACTCGGCGACCCGAAACGGCGGGGCGACCTTGTTCTTCACGATCTTCGCCCGCACCCGGTTGCCGATGCTCTCGGTGCCCTGCTTGATCGACTCGATACGTCGCACGTCCACCCGGACGCTTGCGTAGAACTTGAGGGCCCTCCCACCGGGGGTCGTCTCAGGGGAGCCGAACATCACCCCGATCTTCTCGCGGAGCTGGTTGATGAAGATCGCCGTCGTGTCGGACCGGTTGATCGTCCCGGCGAGTTTGCGTAGCGCCTGCGACATCAACCTAGCTTGGAGTCCGACGTGGGTGTCGCCCATGTCGCCCTCGAGCTCGGCCCGTGGCACCAGCGCCGCCACCGAGTCGACGACAACGACGTCGAGGGCGCCTGAGCGGATGAGCATGTCTGCGATCTCGAGCGCCTGCTCCCCCGTGTCCGGCTGCGAGATGAGCAACTCGTCGACGTCGACACCGAGCGCCTTCGCATAGATGGGATCAAGGGCGTGCTCGGCGTCGATGAAGGCGGCGACACCGCCGTTGCGTTGCGCCTCGGCGACGACGTGGAGCGCCAGCGTCGTCTTCCCCGAACTCTCGGGGCCAAAGATCTCGACGATCCGGCCGCGGGGCAGCCCACCGATGCCGAGGGCCAGGTCGAGCGCCAGGGCGCCGGTCGGGATGGCCCGCACGTTGCGGACGCTGCTGTCGCTCAATTTCATGATGGCGCCCTTGCCGAACTGGCGCTCGATCTGGGACTTGGCCATCTCGAGGGTCTTGTCCCTGTCGATGTTGTCGGTGCTCACTGGATCCCTCCTGCGGGTCGATCTCACTATCGACGACCGTATCGCTCGGCTGTGACACGAACGCTACCCAACGAAATGACATACGTGTGGTTCGATGCGATCCTAGGCGAACGTTTGTTCGATGTCGAGGATCCCCGCCGCCGGACGCTCACAGCTCACAGCTCGACGGTGTCGACAACCTCGTACACCGCCCCGCCGGGTCGCAGCGTGCTGCGGAACAGCGTGACCGCCTCCACCGGCATCCTCACCGGGAAGGGCGGCAGCCGATCGAGCAAGGCCGTGACGTCCTGGTGGGGACGGATCCGGCTCAAGGTGATGTGCGGGACGAACGGCCGCTCCTCCGGGCTGAAGCCGTGACGGCGCACCGCCTCCTCGCAGACCGCCGCCATCGCCGTCAGCTGCTCACCGCCCCTGTCGAAACCCAACCACATCACCCCGGCCCTGGCGGTCTTCGGAAAGGCGCCGAAGCCGCTGCAGCGGGCGATGAAGGGCGGGGGCAGCTCGCTCTCGGCGATTGCATGCAGGATGCGGTCACGCACCACATCGGCGGTCCATCCGAGGAACCGCAACGTGACGTGCCACCCGGACGGATCGACCGCCCTTCCCGGCAGCCCCCGACCGGCATGCGCCTCGAGATGGGCCGCCAGCAGATCACGTGTGGTGTCGTCGATGGCCACCGCCAGGAACAGACGCTCCTTGCCGAGCTCGCTCATCGCCGGGGGCGGCCACCAAGGCGCTCACCCACACTCCCCCACCAAACGCCGGTCACCGCCAGCCTGGCAAGCTGCAGCGCCGCCGTGGTGGTGTAGACCCGCACCCGCTCCCGATCGCCCGGCATGCGCAGCGTGCGGGCGGCGGCGCCATGCGGGGTCTGCACGGCCACGATCATCGTGCCCACCTCGCGCTCAAGCGGGTCGGGACCTGCCGAACCCGTCACCGCAATCACAACCTCGGCGCCGAGCCGCATCGCCGCACCCTCCGCCATGGCGAGGGCCACCGGCTCGCTCACCACCCCGGCGGAGTCGATGGTGGCGGCGGGGACGCCGAGCACCGTCCGCTTCACGTCGGCGGCGTAGGCCACGACGCCGCCCACGAAGTGGTCGGAGGCGCCGGGGACGGCGGTCAGGCGGGCGGCGATCATCCCCCCTGTCGCCGACTCGGCGGTGCCGAGCCGCCACCCCCGTGCTGCAAGCGCCGAGAAGAGGGCGTGCTCGACGGTCTCCTCGTCGACGCCGAATACGAGAGGACCGAGACGGTGGCGGATCTCCGCCTCGACGGGGGCGATGAGCGTCTGTGCGGCGGCGGCGTCGTCCGCCTTGGCGGTGACACGGAGCTTGATCTCGCCTGCGCTGGCGAGGAAGGCGAGCGTCGGGTTGTCTGTCGCCTCGTACAGATCGGCCACCAGCTCGCCGACACGCGACTCCGACTCGCCCCATGTCCGGATGATCCGGCTCACCACGATCCCGGTGTCGCCCGCCCCGGCCCGCAGAAAGGGGATGACCTCCTCGTCGAGCAGCGTGAGCATCTCTACCGGGACACCCGGGAGGGCAAACACCGAGGCCGCACCGATCTGCATGCGCAGCCCTGGTGCGGTGCCCTTACGGTTGGGGAGCAGCACCGCCCCCTCGGGATGCTGTGCCTGGCGCAGGTTGCTCTCCGGCATCTCGCGGCCACGCCGCTCCCACCATTGCCGCAACCGCTCGGCGTGCCGTTCGTCGAACAGCATCGGCACACCGGCGGCGGCGCACAACGCCTCCCTGGTCAGGTCGTCCTGGGTGGGGCCGATGCCGCCGGTGACGATGAGGGCATCGGCTCGACCTACTGCGGTCGTTATGGCGGCGGCGATCCTGGCGATGTTGTCGCCCACCACCGACTGGTGGTAGTGGTCGAGCCCGGCTTCGGCGAGGCGGGTGCCGATGGTGGCGGCGTTGCCGTTGACGATCTGGCCGAGAAGCAGCTCGGTCCCAACGGCCAATGTCTCGACGATCATCGCCGGGAGTATCCCAGATCGGACCCCGCGACCTCTGTCCTCGACCGGTGCATCCGCCCAACACTCGAGACACGCCCCATGCCTGTCGCGGCCACCGTTGGCTTCGACCTTGCGACGGATCATTCATGGGCCTACCCGAGACTGCCCGCCGTCGGGTCAACCGTGTCGCTCGTCTGGCGTGGTTGTGCACCCGTTGCCGAGAGGTGGTCAGCCTCGGCTCGGCACCCCGTCAACGACCATGGCCACGAGATCGGTCCCGTAGGCGCCGCCGATCTCAGCGGACACCCAGTCTCCCGGGGTCCCCTGGTCGAGCACGATGACACCGTCGATCTCGGGCGCCTCCCGGTAGGAACGGCCGACAGCCACGCCATCCTCCACCTGATCGACGAGAACTTCGAGCACACGGCCGACCTGACGTGTGGCGGCGGTGGCGGTGATATCCTCCTGGATGCGTTGCAGGTGACGCACCCGCTCGTGCTTGGCCCCCTCGCCAACCTGCCCGTCGAGAACGGCCGCCGCAGTCCCCTCCTCGGCCGAGTACGGGAAGAACCCGGCCCAGTCCAGCCGAGCGGTCTCGAGGAAGTCGGCGAGCTCCTCGACGTCGTCCTCGGTCTCGCCGGGGAACCCGACGATGAACGACGAGCGCAGTGCGGCGTGTGGTGCGGCGGTGCGGATCCGGTCGATCAGCGCCAGGTGGCGCTCCCCGCTCCCCGGACGGCGCATCCCCCGAAGCAGGCGCTCACTGCTGTGCTGCAACGACAGGTCGAAGTAGTCGGCCACCAGAGGGTTGCCCGCCATCTCGTCGATGAGCGGCTGGCGGATCTCCTTGGGGTACAGGTAGAAGAGACGCAGCCGGCGCAGCCCCTCCACCGTTGTCACCAGCCGCAGCAGCTCGACGATACCGCCAGGGTCGCCGGCGTCCCTCCCGTAGGCGGCGAGGTCCTGGGCAACCAGCACGATCTCGCCGACCCCGGCCGCCACCAGATCGGCGACCTCGTCACGGACGTTGCCAGGGGGGCGGGAGCGCTGCCGGCCACGGAAGAGCGGGATGGCGCAGAACGTGCAAGGTTTGTCACACCCCTCTGCCACCTTTACGTATGCAAACGGATTGGAGGGGGTGGGTCGCGTGATCTGATACAGGATGTCCATCTTGGACGCAGAAGGAGAGCGGATCGTGATCGGTTGCCAGCCGGTCAGGTCGTCGAGTGCGGCAACCAGCTCGCCGTAGCGGTCGAGGCCGATCACGGCGTCGGCCTCCGGCAGGGCGCTGTGCAGCTCCGTCTCGTACCGCTGCGCCATACACCCGATCACGACGAGCCGGGCGTTGCGCCGCTTGACCGCTGCCGCTTCGAGGATCACATCGATCGACTCCTGGCGGGCGGCCTCGATGAAGGCGCAGGTGTTGACCATGACCACGTCGGCCTGCTCCGGCGACGGCGCCCACCCGTAACCGGCGGCGTCGAGCATGGCCGTCACCTTGTCCGAGTCGACCTGGTTCTTGGCGCAGCCGAGCGTTGTCAGCCACACGGCGGGAGCGGGAGCGGGCATGACGGCAGTCTACGGCCGGCGGGTCGCCGGGACGGTGGCGGCGATGTGCGCCTTCACCGCGGCGACATCGACGTCGATCACGTCGTAGCGCTGGGGGCGCTGGAACAGATCGGCGAAGCGGGCCGGCACCGGAGGTGGGGTGCCAACCGCCTCGGCGATGGTTGCGGCGAACTTGACCGGTTGGGCGGTCTCGAGACACACGAGCGGGACGTCGGGGTCGCGGTGTTCCAGACCGACGGTGACACCGTCTGCCGTGTGTGGGTCGACCACCAGCCCGTGGTCGGCGTGAAGGCGTCGGATCGTGGCGATTCGGTCGGCGTGGGTCGAGCTCCCTGAGACAAAGCCGGTCGCGGCGATGCGGGCGAAGCCCTGGTCGTTGGAGAGATCGATCGCCGACGCCGGGCCAAGCCCAGAGAACAGCGCACTCGTCGCCGTCGAGTCGTCACCGAGAAGGGCGTGGACGTAGCGCTCGAAGTTGGACGCCTTGGATATGTCCATGGCTGGGCTCGACGTGGCGATCACGTCGGCGGCGGGCCGCACCCGGTAACGCCCCGACCGGAAGAACTCGTCGAGCACATCGTTCTCGTTGGTGGCGACGATGAGGTGCCGGATCGGCACCCCCATGCGACGCGCCACGAACCCGGCGTAGACATTGCCAAAGTTCCCGGTGGGGACGGCGATGTCGACGGGGGCGCCCACCTCTGGGGCGACGGCGAGATACACGAACACGTGGTACACCGCCTGCGCCACGATGCGGGCCCAGTTGATCGAGTTGACGGCGCCGATGCGATGGGTCTGCTTGAAGGCGGCGTCGCCGGTGACCTCCTTGACGAGGTCTTGGCACTCGTCGAACACGCCGCGCACCGCCAGGTTGTGGATGTTGGGCTCGTCGAGCGTGTACATCTGCGCCGCCTGGAAGGGGCTGGTCCGACCCAGTGGCGAGAGCATGAACACGTCGACGTTACGTGCGCCGATCATGGCGTACTCGGCGCTCGAGCCGGTGTCGCCGGATGTCGCCCCCAGCACGGTGAGGTGCTCGCCGCGCCGTGCGAGCTCGTACTCGAAGAGCCGGCCGACGAGCTGGAGCGCCATGTCCTTGAACGCCAGCGTCGGGCCGTGGGCAAGCCCGGCCATGTGGAAGCCCGGCTCGATCTGACGCAACGACACGACGGCGGGATGGTGGAAAAGGCGTCGGTCGTAGGCGGCGGCGATCAGTGCGGCGAGATCGGCCTCGGGGATGTCGTCGACAAACCGGGAGACCACCGCCTGCGCCACCTGTTCGTAGGTCGCCCCCTGCAACGCCGCAAGCTCGCCCGCCGACAGCGTCGGGAACGACTCCGGCACCACCAGCCCGCCGTCTGCGGCGAGACCGCCGAGCAGCACATCGCAGAACCGAGCAGGGGTCATCCCGCCCCTGGTGCTGATGTACCGCACGGTCAGGACTCCAGCCGCCGGTAGCCGCCGCGGAAGTAGACGAGCGGGTCGGCGAGATCGTCGAGGAGCACCTCATCGATGTGCGCAGACATGAGCGACGAGAAGCTCTCCTCACGCACGCCGACCAGCGAGCACAGTGCGACAGTGCCAAAGCCGGCGAGCAACGGGCCAAACGAGGTGTCGGTGAACGAGCGGCCCGCAAACAGCCCGCCCGGGCTTGGGCGCAGGCCGGCGAACACGTCCGCCGCCTCGCGGTGCTCGGTGGCGCAGACATGAACCACGAACCGTCCCGTCTGCGTGACGACATCGAGGAAATCTGTTGTCGGGCCCAGCAGGCAGTAGATCAGCGCCGGCTCGCCCTCGGCGACGACAAGCGACGACACGGTGAGCCCGGTGCGCAGCTCCGGGGTGCCCGTGGTGAGGATGGTCACGGGGACGGCAAGCCGCCCCCGCAGCTGGCGCACCGGGTCGCGCTGCTCAGGGGGTGTCGCAAACGGATGCTCGTCGTGGATATGGCCGTGGCTCACACCACACGCTCCTCGAGGGGCACCAGCGAGCGTGTGCGCCGCCGGAAACGCAGCCGGTGGCTGTACCCGGCGGTGGTGGCGGCGGCGATCAGCGTGTCCCGCCCTCGACCCGTCTCGTTGGGATGGTGGGCGTCGCTGGCAAGCGTGATCGCCACCCCGGCCGCGGCGAACATCGCAAGGAGTGCGGGCGCCGGGTAGATCTCGCAGGTGGGGCGGCTCAGACCTGCGCTCGACACCTCGACCGCGGTGCCCGAGGCAGCGGCGGCGTCGACGACCTTGCGGTAGAGGTCGAAGGGCGTCTCCGCCGGTCGATGTCCGAACTTCTTCACAACGTCGACGTGGGCAAGCACGTCGACTGCCCCTGAGGCCGCCAGCATCGTCTCCATCTCGAAGTAGTCCTCGTAGGCTTGGTGGACCCCGCGCCTGGCGAACTCGAACGCCGACGGCTCGTGGTCGATCGACCACCCTCCGACCCAGTGCACGGAGCCGATGAGGAAGTCCCACGGGTAGGGGGCGAGCAGGTCGAGCACGGCGTCGATCGTCTCGGGGAAGAAGTCGACCTCGAGACCGAGCAGCACGGGTAACCCCCGGTCACGAGCGCCGGTCACGGCGTCGACGTAGCGGTCGAGCGAGAGCGTGAGGTCCTCGGTCACCATCTGCTCGGTGAGGGTGGCGAGATCGGGGTGTCGCTCCCCCTCCCAGAACCGGCCGAGCACAGGAGCAGCCTCGACGCAGCGGTACAGGTGCTCGGTGAAACCCACCTCGTCGGCGCCGTTGCGCTCGGCTGCGGCCACGTACGCCTCGATGTGCCCAGGCGGGTACACCCCGGGTGGGGCCCCGGCGCCGCGGTACGGTCCGTGGGGGTGAAGGTGGACGTGGTAGTCACCCATGCCGGGCGCAGCGTACCCGGGTGGTTTGGCGGCCGATCGCACCGGTCAGCGCACGGAGATGCGGTGAGCCCGCCCTTCGACCATAATCGTCCCGATGCAAAGCATCACCTGGAAGGGCCGGCTCGGACCAATGGAGCTCCAGGCGTCGGATCACACTTTCCAACCCTCAACCATCTCCCAGCTCGTCGCAACGGTCCTCGAGGTCCACGATGGCGACGTCGTCATCGATGTGGGCTGCGGCACCGGGATCCTGGGGATCATCGCCGCCAAGCTCGGGGCGTCCAGGGTCTACGGTGTCGACGCCAGCCCAGACGTCGTTGCCGTCGCCACCGCCAACGCCTCCACACATGGCGTCGCCGACAGGATGCAGTTCTTCCACGGCGACCTTTTCGACCCGATCCCTGAGGACGTGAGAGCCGATGTCATCATCGGCGACGTGTCAGGCATCCCGGACGACCTCGCCGCCGACAGCGGCTGGTTCCCTTCACGCACCGGCGGCGGACCCCGCGGCGCCGAGCTGCCCGTGCGGATGCTGCGTGAAGCGGGACGCCGTCTCAAGGAGGGGGGCAGATTGTTGCTGCCGACCGGCACCCTCCAGGACGAGAACGCCATTCTCGACGTGGCCCGCTCGGTGTTTGTGAGCCTGCGCCAGCTCGCCGATCGGGTGATCCCGCTCGCCGCCCCACTCGCCGAGAGCAGGAGCCTGCGCCGGCTCGCCGACGCCGGCATCATCAGGCTCGCCGCACGCGGTTCCCGCTTCGTGTGGGAGGCCCGTGTCTGGGAGTGCGAGGGCGCCCAGTTGGTCTAGCTCGCTTCGGGTCTGATCTCGCCGGAGCCGCGCTCGATGAGTGGGTGTACCACGATGTCTCTCGTTGGTGGCCGATCGTCGCCGGCGATGCGGTCGAACAGCAGCTCGGCGGCGCGACGCCCAAGATCACGCGGATCTTGAGGAATGACCGTGATCCCCGGGTCGAGCGACTCGGCCATGTCGATCTCGTCGAACCCAACCATCGCCACCCGATGCTGGAGCCCGAGCTCGTGCAGCGCACGAACCGCACCCATGGTGACAAAGTTCTGCCCCGTGAACACAGCGGTGGGGCGACTCGGCGCACCGAAGACCGCCAGCGCCAACTCGCACCACTCGTCGACCGAATGCGAGCCGAGCACGATGCGCCCGTCGGACAGGTCGAGCCCCTCGGACCGCATCACGTCTCGGAATGCATCGAGCCGCAGGCGGGCCGAGAAGATGCTCCTGTCGTCACCCATGTACGCGATATCGCGGTGACCGTTGGCAAGGAGATGACGGGTGGCGGCGGCGGCGCCCCCATAGTGATCGCTGCGCACCAGGTCGAGAGCGACGTCGGTGTCCATCTCCAAGTCGAGGATCACCACCGGTGTGCCAAGCTCGATCTCAGCGGCTAGCGCGCCGAGGCCCCGACCGGATGGCACCACGATCAGCCCGTCGAGCCGGCGATCGATGAACGCCTCAACGAGCTGCCGCTCGCGCATTTCGGAGCCGTCCGTGCTCCCCGCCAGGACAAGGCAGTGGCGCGACCTCGCAACGTCCTCGATTCCCCGCAGCGTCGACGAGAAGAACGGGTTGGCCACGTCGACAAGCACAAAGCCGATCGTTCCTGTGCGCGACTCGGCTCGCCGCAGTCGACGGGCCCGATCGTCAGGACGGTAGCCGAGGGCGGCCACGGCGTCGGCGACCCGGGCCACCAACTCGCCACTGACCCCGTCCTCACCGTTCACCACGCGCGAGACAGTCTTGAGACTCACTCCGGCCCGGTGAGCCACGTCGACCATCGTGGGGCGCCGGCTTGTCGGACGCTGGTATCGGGCCACTTGGAGCTACTCCTTCGGACGGGGGCGTTGTACCACGCCCCGCGACACCGGTACCCTCGCGCCTCTTGACAACGTTGTCAATCCGACATACAGTCGCTTGACAACGTTGTCAGAGCACGACGTTGTACGTCACCACCAAGGAGGAGAATTCCCGTGCACCATCTTTCTCGGAGGCGGCCCATTCGCCTCGTGGCCACCATCGCAGCTCTTGCACTCGTGATCGGAGCGTGCGGCGGTGACGACGACGCCACCACCGACACCACCGAAGGCGAACCCGCGGCGACAACGACGGCCGCCGCCGGCGGCACCGTCGGCGTCTCGCTGATCCTCAAGAACACAAGCAACCCATTCTTCGTGTCCATGGCCGATTCGGCCCAGGCGGAAGCCGACGCCATCGGTGTGAGCCTCACCGTGGCCGCCGGTCAGGAGGACGGCGACACCCAGAGCCAGATCGACGCCATCGAGGCGGCGGTGGCGCGCGGCGACAAGGGCATCCTCATCACCCCGAGCGGTGACGCAGTCGTGCCGGCGCTCGATGCGGCCCGCGCCGCCGGGCTGTACGTCATCGCACTCGACACGCCACCCAACCCGGCAACCGCCGTAGACATCACCTTCGCCACCGACAACTACCTGGCCGGCCAGCTGATCGGCCAGTGGGCCGCCGCCACGCTCGGTGGCGAGAAGGCGACGATCGCCATGCTCGACCTGTTCAACGATCAGGTCGTCTCGGTCGACTACTACAGGGATCAGGGCTTCCTCAACGGCATGGGGATCGTCGACGAGGTCGACACCTCGGGCAATGGGAACGAGCCGGCTACCGGTAGCTATAGCGGCGGGGAGTACGAGGTCGTGTGTCACGAGCCCACCAACGGCGCCGTCGACGGTGGTAAGTCTGCGATGGAGACCTGTCTCGCCGCCAACTCGGATGTCAACGTGGTGTACACCATCAACGAGCCCGCCGCCCAGGGTGCGTACGACGCTCTCGTTGCGGCAGGCAAGGCGGACGGTGTGATCATCGTTTCGGTCGATGGTGGCTGCGACCCGGGTCTGCGGCTGGTGTCGGAGGGCGTCATCGGCGCCACCGCCCAGCAGTATCCCGGCCGGATGGCCACCCTCGGCATGCAGGCCATCAGACAGCTCGCCGACGGCGGGGCCGCCCCGGAGCTGACCGAAGGTCTCGACTTCTTCAACACGGGTGTCGCCCTCGTCACGGACGTCCCGGTCGATGGTGTCGAGAGCATCTCGGTCACCGAAGGGCAAGCGATCTGCTGGGGCTGAGGTCCCGGCAGCTCGTAGGAACGCGATGGGAGCAGGAGGCGGTCGATCCGTCATCCTGCTCCCCATCGTGATACAACGGGCATCACATACGCCAGCGAACAAGGTGGATTGAGGAGCCCATGGTCGGTTCGGACAGTGCGGTCGCCAGCCTGACGACGCCGTCGCTCTCGCCGCTTGACCGCATCCAGCACATGCTGCACCGGTATCCGGTGATCAGCCCGGCGTTGGTGCTCCTGGTCTCGGGACTCGTGTTCAGCCTATTCAGCAACGGCCGGTTCCAGCGCCCGGAGACCATCGGGATCATTCTCCAGCAGACCGCGGTCATGGCCACCTTGGCGGTCGGCCAGACGCTCGTCATCCTCACCGCAGGCATCGACCTGGCGGTGGGCACCGGGATGCTCCTCACCCACCTCGTAGTGGCGAAGACGGCGGTCGACATGGGTCTCCCTGCGCCGGTGGCGCTCATGGCGGGTGCGGTGGCGGGCATGGCCCTCGGCGCCTTCCATGGCTTGCTGGTGACCCGAGTGAAGCTGCCCCCGTTCATCGTCACCCTCGGCACGTTCTACGTGTTCAACTCGCTCGGTCTTGTCTACAGCAAGGCGCAGACCGTCTCGAAGGAGGCGATGGGCGGCGAGCAGTCGCTCCTGTTGTGGACCGGCAAGGGGATCCAGATAGGATCGATGCGGATCACGGTCGGGGTGCTGTTGGCGATCGCCCTGTACTTCGTCTTCTGGTATGTCTTGTCGCAGACGGCGTGGGGTCGCCATGTCTATGCGACCGGGGACGATCCCGAGGCGGCCCGGCTGGCCGGGATAAAGGTCAGTCGTGTGCTGCTCAGCGTCTACATCGTCGCCGGGCTCATCTACGCCATCGGGGGATGGGTCCAGTTGGGGCGTTCCCTCTCGGCAAGCTCCAACGCCGCCACCGACGTCAACCTCGAGACCATCACTGCGGTCGTCATCGGGGGGACGAGCCTGTTCGGTGGTCGCGGGCGCATCTGGGGGACGCTCGTTGGTGCCCTCATCGTGTCTGTTTTCCGGATCGGGCTCAACCTCGCCGGCGTCAACGTCTACTACGAGAACCTCGCGATCGGGGCGTTGATCCTGGTGGCGGTCGCCCTCGATCAGTGGATCAGGAGGGTCGGCAAGTGAATGAGGTGCACCCGGTTCTCACCGCACGCGGGTTGGTGAAGCGCTTTGGCCGCGTCATCGCACTCGATGGATCCGACCTCGAGCTGTACCCCGGCGAGGTGTTGGCCGTCATCGGGGACAACGGCGCCGGCAAGTCTTCGCTCATCAAGTGCCTGTCTGGTGCGTTCATCCCCGACGAGGGCACCGTCGAGCTCGATGGCGCCCAGGTGTCGTTCCGCAACCCGCAAGATGCCCATACGGCCGGTATCGAGACCGTGTACCAGACGCTTGCGGTGGCGCCTGCATTGGACATCGCCACCAACCTGTTCCTCGGGCGAGAACGTCTCAAACCGGGCATGCTGGGCTCGATACTCCGAATGGTCGACAAGAAGGGCATGCGCACCGACGCCAGGGCGGCTCTCGACGGGCTAGGGATCGGGACGCTGCAGGACATCACCCAGGCGGTGGAGACACTGTCAGGCGGCCAGCGTCAGGCCGTGGCGGTGGCCAGAGCGGCAGCATTCGGGAGCAAGGTCGTCATTCTCGACGAGCCCACCGCGGCGCTGGGGGTCAAGGAGTCGGGCCACGTCCTCCAACTGATCCGAGATCTCCGCAGCCGCGGTCTACCGGTGATCCTCATCAGCCACAACATGCCACACGTGTTCGAGGTGGCCGATCGGATCCACATCCAACGTCTTGGTCGCCGGGCGGCGGTGGTCACCCCGCAGACCCACACCATGTCAGAGGCCGTCGCCATCATGACCGGGGCAGCGACCGCCTGACGCCGCCGTCCCCCGCCGCAATGCCGGCGGCGACGAGCCGCCACCCGACGAAGCCGACGGCGAGAAAGCCGGTGGCCACCACCACGAAGCTGGCTGCCGTTCCCTCGTCGAACAGGGTGCGACGCAGCACCATGGCAACGGCGACCGTGACGACCAGGACCCCGACACCGGTCGCCACCGCCTCAGGACGCCGCCAGGCACGCAATGCAATCCATGCTGCAGCGAGACCCACCATGAAAGGGGCGGCGGTGCGCAGCACACCGGCGAGCGTCTCCGGCTCGTCGTGGGTGCGGCGCCCGAGCACGACGAACCCAGACACGACGGCGAGGTCGAGCCACAACAGGGTCGGTGACGGGCGGCGGGTCACCCTGCCGGCGTCTCCAGGGCTGCGATGAGCGCCGCCACGAACGCCCGCCCCGCCGAGCCATCGATGGCGCGATGGTCGTATGAGAGGCTGAGCGGCAGCTCCCGACCGACGACGACCTCGCCGTTGCGCACCACCGGTCGGGGGTCGGCACGACCAACGGACAGAATCGCCGTCGTGCCCAGCGGGACGATCGGGGTCCCGTAGCCACCGCCGACGGCGCCGATGTTCGAGACGGTGAAGGTCTGGCCGCGCAGCTCGTCAGGACTCGCCGTGCGGTTCCTGGCCGCCTGGGCCAGCCTGGCGATCTCGACCCCAAGACCCTCGGTCGGGAACGAAGGAGCGTTGCGGATGACGGCCACCATGAGACCGTCCGGGGTGTCGACGGCAAACCCGACGTCGTAGTGCAGCCTGTGGACGATCTCGTCGCCCTCAACCGAGGCGTTGAACTCGGGGAACCGCTCGAGCAGCGGGAGGATGCGCCGGATCAGCACCGCCTCGAGCGGCGGTTTGCCGAGGCTGGTGCGCTCGGCGAGCACCGCCTCGGCATCCGCCTCGCCGTAGGTGGTGACGTGCGGGATCTCCCGCCACGCCCTGGCGAGCCGGTCGGCGATGGTGCGCCGTACCGGCGACATCCGCACCCGGCGCACCGGGCCTGCCGTCGCCGCCGCCGCCCGCACGTCGTCCTCTGTGACCACTCCACCCTGGCCGCTCCCGGTGAGCGTCTCCGGGTCGACGCCGAGCTCGGCGGCGAGCCTGCGCACCAGGGGCAGCATGCGGGCAGGACCGGGCCCAGCCGGGATCGTCTCAACCGCCTCCTCGAGCCGGCCGACGATGGGGGCGGCGTCACCCCGCCGCTCGGTCACGGCGGCCTCCGGCTCCCCACCCCCGGGTTGCCAGCGCTCCCCGGGCTCGCCGATGACGGCGAGCAGCGCATCAACGGCGAGGGTCGCACCCTCCTCGGCGCCTCGATGGAGGAGCACACCGGCGATCGGCGCCGGAATGTCGATCACCGCCTTGTCGGTCTCCACCTCGACGAGCGGTCCGTCCATGGCCACGGTGTCCCCAACCGCGACGTGCCAGGCGACGATGACCGCCTCGGTCAACCCCTCGCCGACATCGGGGAGGTGGAACTTGCGGGCCACGTCACGCCCCCATCGTGCGGTTGACGGCGGCCACGATTCGCTCGGCGTTCGGGACGTAGTGGTGCTCGGCGCGGCGCAGCGGCACGATCGTGTCCCAGCCGGTGACCCTGGCGATGGGGGCGCGCAGCGAGTACAAGGCCCGCTCCTGGACAGCGGCGGCGATCTCGGCGGCGAGCCCTGCGGTGCGGGGCGCCTCGTGGACGACGACGAGCCGTCCGGTTCGCTCGACAGAGTCGAGCACCGGCTCGAGATCCATCGGGGCCAGGCTGCGCAGATCAACGGCGGCAGCGCTGATCCCGGCGGCGGCGAGCATCTCGACGCTGCGTCGCACGTCCCGCATCATCGACCCGTATCCGACAAGGGTGACGTCGCTGCCATCGGCGACAAGGGCGGCCTGCCCCAGCGGGACGGTGTAGTGACCGTCCGGCACCTCTCCCTTGACGGCGCGGTAGAGACGGATCGGCTCGAGGAAGATGACCGGGTCGGGGTCGGCGACGGCAGCCAGCAGCATCCCCTTGGCGTCGTACGGTGTCGACGGCACCACCACCTTGAGCCCTGGGGTGTGGGCGTAGATGGTCTCGGTCGACTCGCTGTGGTGCTCGGCGGCTCCGATCCCGGCGCCGTATGGGATGCGGATGACCATGGGTGCGGTGAAGCGGTGACGGGACCGGTTGCGGATCCTGGAGACATGGCTGACGACCTGGTCATAGGCGGGATACGAGAACCCCATGAACTGGAGCTCGGCGATCGGCCGCATACCGGCGACCGCCATACCGAACGCCGCCCCCACGATCCCGGACTCGGCGACAGGGACGTCGATCACCCGCTGCTCCCCGTGGCGCGGCTGCAACCCGTCCGACACCCGGAAGACTCCACCGGTGCGGCCGACATCCTCGCCGATGAGCACGACAGCCGGATCGCCGAGGGCGATGTCGAGGGCGTCGTTGAGCGCCTGGGCCAGGTTGCGCTCCGTCATCCGCTGCGCTCGATCATTCCCCGCCCTCCACGGCCGCCTTGCGTTGGGCGGCAAGCGGGTCAGGCAGCTCGGCGAACATGCCGTCGAAGATCTCACCCACATCGAGAGGCGGCAGCGCCTCCGCCTCCTCGACCGCAGCTTCGACGGCGGCCGCCTCGCCGCTCTCGATGCCGTCCTGCCACTCGGCGCTCCAGGCGTCGTTTGCCGCGAGATAGCGACGCACCCTCTCCAGCGGGTCGCGCTCCGCCCACTCTGTCACATGGTCGGGCGACCGGTACCGGTCGGCATCGTCTGCGGTGGTGTGCGGCCCCATCCGGTAGGTGACCGCTTCGATGAGGGTCGCCCCCTCGCCGGCCCTGGCCCGCACCACGGCCTCGTCGGCTGCGGCGTACACCGCCAGCACGTCGTTGCCATCGACAAGCACGCCAGGAATGCCATAGGCGTCGGCCTTCTGGGCGATGGTGGCGGACGCCGTCTGCCGCTCCCGTGGCATCGAGATGGCCCACCCGTTGTTCTGGCAGAGGAACACGGTACGGGTGCGGAACACCCCTGCGAAGTTCATCGCCTCGTGGAAGTCGCCCTCGGATGTCGCCCCGTCGCCAAAGAAGGTCATCGCCACCGCATCGTCGCCGCGGATGAGGGACGCCCACCCGATCCCGACCGCATGGATCATGTGGGCCCCGACGGTGATCGAAGGGGGAAGGACGTTGACACCCGGTGGGGCGTGCCCGCCCCGCTCGTCGCCGGTGCGGCCCAGGATGAGGTTGCGCCACGGATAGCCGTGGAACCACATGGCTGCAGCGTCGCGATAGGTGGCGACCACCCAGTCCTGCGGCTGGAGGGCGGCGACGGCGCCGATCTGCGCCGCCTCCTGACCCTCGAACTGGGCGTAGGTGGCGAGCCGGCCCTGCCGCTGCATCGCCGAACACTTCCTGTCGTAGCTTCGGGCCGCCGCCATCGCTCGATAGAGCTCCCTGATCCGCTCTACGGGTAGCGGGGTTGGCGCCACCAGCTCGCCGGTGGGGGCGAGGACCGTCAGCGGGGTCGGAGCGACAGTGGGTCCCGGCATCTCGCCGGAGGCTACCCGACCCCTTCGGCGTCGGAAAACCGCAGCAACTTCCCGGTGCGGAACTCGGCCAGCGGTACGGCCGGTCGCCAGCCACGCACCGAGTTGACCAAGCCGATGCGGGTGGCGCGCTCGAGATCGGTGAGGGTGATCGTCGCCTCGGTGACCCCGCCGGTGGCCAGCAGGTGGGCCCGGAACACGCCGCCCAGCAACCCGGTGGACACGGGTGGGGTGACCCAGCGGCCGTCGAGCTCGGCGACAACGTTGCCTGTGGTGAACTCGGTGACCTCTCCCCGCTCGTTCACCATCAGCACCTCGTCGGCCGCCGGGTGGCGCTTCAGTCGCTTGTCGTAGGCGCTGCGGCGTGTGGTCTTGTGGAACATGAACACGTCGTCCGAGTTGACCGGCGAGCCATCGACGGCAAAGGCGACGGGCTCCGTCGCAGACGCCATCGTCATATGGAGGGGGGCGGTGAGTGGTGAGGCGGCGACGTCGACCGCCCCGGTGTGGCCAAGCTCCAGCCTGACCCGGTGCGCCGTCGCCGCCGTCGCTACCGCACGCTGCAGTGCGGTGGAAACGGCGAGAGGACTACAGGGGAAGCCAAAGTATGCGGCGGACGCCGCCAGCCGCTCCAGGTGGAGCTCGAGAAAGGCGTAGCCGTCGCCTGGATCCCAGCGCAGCGTCTCGACGAGGGAGAAGGCGGGGCGGCGCTCACCGAGCACCCTGGCCTTGGCCCGCGCCTCCTCGTACTCGACGGTGGCGTCCGAGTCCCACGTGATGCCGCCACCGACACCGTAGGCCGCCGCCCCCTCGTCGCAGTCGACGGTGACGGTGCGGATGGCCACGTTGAAGATGGCGCGCCGCCCCCCCTCGTCTCGGGGGGCGACAAAGCCGACGGCGCCGCAGTAGACCCCGCGTGGCGAGGTCTCGATTTCGGTGATGATCTCCATCGTGCGCGGTTTTGGAGCGCCGGTGACGGAGCCGGACGGGAACAACGCGGTGAAGATGTCGACGAGACCGATTCCATCGGCAACGTCTGCGGCGATCCTGGAGGTGAGCTGCCACACCGTCTCGTACCGCTCGAGGGCGCACAGCTCGCTCACCTCCACCGACCCGAACCTGGCGATCCGCCCCAGGTCGTTGCGGAGGAGGTCGACGATCATGAGGTTCTCCGCCCGATCCTTTGGCGACGTGACAAGGGCGCCGGCCCTGGCATCGTCCTCGACTGGCCACCGTCCCCGGCGAATCGTCCCCTTCATCGGGCGCACCTCGATGCGACCGTCACCGAGGGCGAAGAACAGCTCAGGCGAGGCGCTGGCGATGCAGTGCCGCCCGGTGTCGAGATAGACGCCAAATGCGCCACGCTGGGCGAGGATCAGGTCGTGGTACAGCTCGAAAGGGTCGCCCGAGAACGCCGCCCCCAATCGGAACGTGTAGTTCGTCTGGTAGGTGTCCCCTGCGGCGATGTGCTCCCTGATCCGAGCGACGGCGGCGGCGTGCGACCGCCGGTCAACCGTGGCCCGCCACGCCGACATGTGGTACGGCGCAGGCGTCATCACCCGCGGTGCCAGCCGTTCGACCGGGACCCGCTCGCGGAAGATGCCAAACCAGGCGGCGGGGAGGCCACCACGCTTGCGGGGGATCACCGTGAGCGCAGGATCCAGCCCGGGCGCCGCCTCGTATGCGACGTACCCTGCGGCCCAGCGGCCGGCGTCGGTGGCGACCTCGACGCTGCGCAGCACCCCGGCGAGATGGGAGACCCTGCGAACCACGAACACCTCCTCGAGCCCGATGAGCTCGAACGAGTGCTCCCGCCCCGCCGTCAAGTCGTCAAACCGTGCGCGTTGCATGCGCCTTCCAACCCTACCGATCCCGGCGGCGACGTGGCCGCCGATGCCAGATCGTCCCGTCAGTCAACCACGAGGACCGATTCGAGCTCCTCCGCCGTGATGAGGACGGCGCGGGCCTTCGAGCCCTCAGACGGTCCGACGATGCCCCTGCGCTCAAGGATGTCCATCACCCGACCGGCCCTGGCGAAACCGATGCGTAGCTTGCGCTGCAGCATCGACGTCGAGCCGAGCTGGGAACGGACGATCAGCTCGATGGCCTGGCTGATGACCTCGGGGTCCTCGCCCTCGAACGCCTCTTCGGCGTCCGCGACCTTCTGGGCGGGCTCGAACACCTCGCTGTCCCGATACCGCGCCTCCCGCTGGTGCTTCACCCAGTCGACAACGGCGTGCACCTCGGACTCGGAGACAAAGGCGCCCTGGATGCGCTCCGGCTTCGGGTCACGGGCGGTGACGACAAGCATGTCGCCGAGCCCGACGAGCTTCTCGGCGCCTGCGCTGTCGAGGATGACGCGGGAGTCGGTCTGCGAGGCGACCGAGAAGGCAAGCCGAGAGGGGACGTTTGCCTTGATCACACCCGTGATCACGTTCACAGAGGGCCGCTGGGTGGCAAGCACGAGATGGATCCCAACGGCCCTCGCCATCTGGGCGATCCGCACCACGGAGTCCTCGACGCTGCGCCCCGCCACCATCATCAGGTCGTTGAGCTCGTCGACGATGACGACGATGTAGGGGAAGCGGTCGAACCCCGCCTCGTCGAGCATCCCGGCATCCCACTTCTCCCGGTAGCTCGAGATGTCACGCACACCGGCGTCGGCGAGCAGCTCGTAGCGCCTGTCCATCTCCTGCACCGCCCACTGCAGCGCCTCTGCGGCCTTCTTCGGGTTGGTGATCACCCTGGTGAGCAGGTGGGGAACGCCGTTGTACTGACCGAGCTCGACCCGCTTCGGGTCGACGAGGATGAGCCGCACCTCCTCCGGCTTGGCCCGCATCAGCAATGAGGTGACCAGTGCGTTGATGCACGACGACTTGCCCGCCCCTGTCGCCCCTGCGATGAGGACGTGGGGCAGTTCGTCGAGCTTGAGGAAGCGGGGCCGGCCGCTGATGTCCGTGCCGAGCGCGATACGCATCGGGTCGGGGTCCTCGGTCGCCTCGGTCGTGGCGAGGATGTCGCCGAGGGTGACGAGGGAGCGGTGCCGGTTGGGGACCTCGATGCCGATGGCGCTCTTGCCCGGGATGGGGGCGAGGATGCGCACATCCGCGCTCGCCATGGCGTAGGCGATGTCGTGGGACATGGTCGTCACCCTCGCCACCTTGACGCCTGGGGCGAGCTCGATCTCGAAGCGGGTCACGGTCGGGCCGGGGACGATGCGCACAAGCCGGGCATCGACACCGTGCTGGTGCAGCGTCTCCTCGAGCTCGACCCCTGCCTGCTCGAGCACCTTCCGGTTGTGGCCACTCGCCTCGGTGCGCCGCAGCAGCTCGAGCGGTGGCAGGTTGTACCCGTCGCCGCCCGGGGTGGGGAGGGACGGGCGAGCCCGCTGGGCGGGTCGGGTGCCCTGGGGCGCCCGCTTCTCCGGCTGGGCGCTCTGCGCAGGCGGACCCGGCTGCGGTCTTGGCTTGCCCTGGGCGGCGGTCACCGGCGGCTCGACGGCCGTCCGCAGCGACGGTGAGGCGGTGAGCGGGCTACGGAACCGGCGCCAGCCGGCGGCGGCGGTGTGACCGATGTCGCGCAACGTGGCCTTGGTGAGCACCAGCACACCGACGGCGAGCACGCCGAACAGCACGAGGAAGGCGCCCCAGAACCCGATCAGCCGGCGCAACGGGAACCCGACGAGCGAGCCAACCGCCCCACCGCGGGCCATCACCCGCTCCATGCTCGACGAGAGCGACAGCGTGCCGGTCATCAGGTGGAAGAGGGCGAGCGAGCTGAGGAAGACGATGATCATCCCCAGCGTGATGCGGGCGTAGTCGGTGCGGGGCGTCGTACCGACCATGGCCACCCCGATCGTCGCAACGATCACAGGGACAAACCAGATCCAGACCCCGAAGAGAAACCGCAGCCCGCGGGTTGCGACGTCGCCTGCCGGCCCTGCCAGCCCGAGGTAGGCGAGCGCCAACAGTGTCGCCAGCACCATGAGGGCGATGCCCCAGACATCGTCGGTCTGGCGCCCCAGCCGGTCCCGCACCCGGTCTCTCGTCGCTCTCAGCGCGGCGACGAGGCCCCGTTGCGGTTGTTTCGATTGCCGCTTCCTGACCGTGCTCCGCCCCGATGCCCCACGGGCCTTTGTCCGTGTCGCCATAGGGTTCTTCAACCTTACACAGGGTCGGGCGCGGCGCAAACGACCCCGGCTCAGAGCTCGATGAGGATGGGGAACACCACGGGCCGGCGGTTCAGCGAGCGGCGCACCGCCTTGCCGGCGGCGCTGCGCAGCAGCCGCCGCATGCTGTCTGGGTCGACGGGGTGGTGGGCGTTGCGGACGGCGTCGACAACCACCGCCGCCACCTCCTCGTGGACCTCTTTGGTGTTCTCGGTGATGCCGTGGCTGTCAACCTCGGGCCCCGACACGATCTCGCCGGTCTCCATGTCGACGGCGACGGTGACGATGAGCACTCCGTCGTCTGCGAGATGGCGACGATCGCGCAGCACGTCCTCGACGTCACCAACGCCATAGCCGTCGAGGTACACGTAGCCGGCGGGCACCACCGAACGCTCGACCCGCAGCTCACCCCCTTCGAGGACCACCCTGTCGCCGTCCACGCAGACCTCGACCTCGGCCACGCCGACGGAGCGGGCCAGTGCGGCGTTGGCCCACAGATGGCGGTACTCACCGTGCACAGGAACCACCGCCCTGGGAGCGACGACATTCATGAAGGTGCGCAGTTCGTCCTGTGAGGCGTGCCCCGAGACGTGGACGTGGGCGTTGCGCCCGTGGTAGACGGTCACACCGAGCCGCACCAGGTTGTTGATCACCCGATACACCTTTGTCTCGTTCCCCGGTATCGGGGTGGCCGAGATGATCACGGTGTCGTCTGGCGACAACGTCACACTGCGGTGCTCACTCTGGGCCATCAGCGACAGGGCGGCAAACGGCTCTCCCTGGCTGCCGGTGCAGACAAGGGCCGTCTTCTCGGGGGGGAGCTGAAGCAGCTCGTTCAGCTCGACGCTCAGCCCCTCCGGCACCCGGAGCAGGCCGAGGCTTGTCGCCACCTCGGTGTTGCGCAGCATGGACCGCCCGATGAAGGTGAGCTTGCGGCCCGAGGCGGCGATGGCGTCGATCGCCTGCTGCACCCTGTGCACATGGCTGGAGAAGCAGGCGACGATGACCCTGCCGCCGGCGTGGGCGGTGAGCTCCTGTAGCGGGCCACCGACGGTTGACTCCGAGGGGGTAAAGCCCGGGACCTCTGCGTTGGTCGAGTCGACGAGGAGCAGCCTGACACCCATCCTGCCGAAGCCGGCGAACGCGCTGAGATCGGTGGGGAGCCCGTCGATCGGGGTCGGATCGAGCTTGAAGTCCCCCGAGTGCACCACGAGACCCTCCGGGGTGTCGAAGACGACACCGGCCGCCTGGGGCACGCTGTGGGCGACCGTGGTGAGGGCGAAACGGAACGGCCCCTCCTCGATCCAGCGGCCAGGCTCGATCCCGCGCAGCTCGGACGCTGAGCGGCGTCCCGTACACCGGCACCTCGACCTCGCGCAGGAAGTAGGCGAGGGCGCCGACGTGGTCCTCGTGCCCGTGGGTGACAACGACACAGGCGACGTCCGCCGCCCGCTCCACCACAGACGAGAAGTCCGGAAGCACCAGGTCGACCCCAAGCATGTCCTCCTCCGGGAACATCAGCCCGCAGTCGATCAGCGCCAGCTTCCCGCCTACCTCGAGCACGGCGCAGTTGCGGCCGATCTCGCCGAGTCCACCGAGAAACGTGATGGCGACGGTCATGCGGCGGCCGCCGCCTCCAGCGCAACCTCGATCGCAGCCAGGGTGTCGTCTGCAGCGGGGATGAGCGGCAGACGGGGCTCACCGACCGGCCCCCACCAGCGGTTCATCGCCGCCTTCACCGGCATGGGGTTTGGCTCGACGAACAGCGCGGCATACAACGGGGAGAGCGCATCGTCGATCTTGCGGGCCAACCCCTCGTCGCCGCGGCGAGCCGCCTGGACCAGACGTTTCACCTGGGGGCCGACGAGGTGCGAAGCGACGGATACCACCCCGGCGCCGCCTGCGGAGACGACCTCGAACGTCATGGCGTCGGACCCTGAGTAGACGGCAAAACCGGGCGGGAGCACCGCAAGGCTGCGCCTGGTGAAGGCGATGTCGTCCACGGCGTCCTTCACTGCCACGATCCCGGGGTGGGCAGCCAGGCGGACCAGGGTCTCAACCTCGATCAACCTGGCGGTGCGTCCCGGGATGTTGTAGAGCAGCACGGGCAGCTCGCTGGCCTCGGCAATCGCAACGAAGTGGCGGTACAGACCCTCCTGCGGCGGCTTCGAGTAGTACGGGGTGACCGCCATGACAGCGCCGCACCCGGCGGCGGCGGCCCGCTCGGTCAGCTCGACAGACTCGGCGGTGTTGTATGTGCCTGTGCCCGCCACGACGTGGCAGCGGCTCCCGATGGCGTCGACGGCGGTGGCGAACAGGGCGACCTTCTCGTCGGCGGTCAGCGTCGGCGACTCCCCGGTGGTCCCGGCGACCACCACCCCGTCCGACCCGGTGTCGGCGAGATGGCGAAGGAGCCGCCAGAAGGCCTCGTAGTCGACGGCGCCTTCAGGGGTGAACGGGGTGATGGCGGCGGTGAGGAGCTCACCAAAGGGGGTGGGACGCACGTCCATGATCGGGACGGTAGCACCCCCTCCCACGGCTACCATGGCGCGACACATCACCCAGGAACCGACCATGAGCCAGCAGCACATCTCCGAGGTCAGCACCGCCGAGTTCCCCCAAGCGGTGCTGCAACGCAGCCACGAGGTACCCGTTGTCGTCGACTTCTGGGCGACCTGGTGTGGGCCGTGCAAGGTGCTTGGCCCGCTGCTCGAGCGGATCACCGTGGAGGCGGACGGCACCTTCGAGCTGGTGAAGGTCGATGTTGACGCCAACAGCCAACTGGCGGCCCAGTTTGGTGTTCAGGGCATCCCGACGGTCATCGCCTTTCGCGACGGCGCCGTGGCCGGCCGGTTCACCGGCGCCCTCCCCCAGGCGCAGGTGCGCACCTGGCTCGATGGCGTGCTCCCCACCGAGCTCGACCGTCTCTTCGAGCACGGTCGTGACGCCGCCATCGCCGGCGATCTGCTCCAGGCCGAGCAGGTCTTCCGCATGGTGCTCGACCAGCAACCCGATCACCCGGAGGCCGGCGCCACCCTCGCCAGCCTGCTCATAGCTCGCGGCGACACAGACGACGCACTCGTCGTCCTTGGCAAGTTGACACCGAGCCCAGAGGTGGAGCGGCTCCAGGCGGCCGCCCGACTCACCGCGTCGCGAACGGACGACCTCTCCCCGCTCGAGCGCGCCGTCGAGACCGATCCTGGCGATGGGGCCGCCCGGCTCGCCCTGGCCCGCGCCCTCGCCTCCCGCTCCGAGTTCGAGCCGGCGCTCGACCACCTGCTCTTTGTGGTGCGCACCAGGGGTGAGCACAAGGATGACGCTCGCCAGGCGATGCTCGACATCTTCGAGGTGCTGAGCGGCGAGCATCCGCTCACCGCCACCTACCGCCGGCAGCTCACCAACGCCCTCTTCTGAGACGCGCCCCTCTCGCCGTCTCGGGCTCAGCCCCCGGTCGACGCTTCCTCGGTGTGCGGGATCACCGCAACCGGGCGGTCGCTGATGTGGACGAGCTTGGTGGAAGTGCTACCGGCGGCAAAGCGAAGAAACCCGCTCCCGCCGCGTGACCCGACCACGATGAGATCGGCCGACGCATCGGCAGCGACCGCAGCCAGCGCCTCGGCGGGATCGCCCTCGACCACCGTGACGTCGAACTCGACGCCGAGCGTGACGCACGGCGCACACCACTCGGCGCCGACCCGCCGGCGCGCCGCCTCCTCGATGTCGACGAAGTCGGTCGACGGCCCCAGCTCGTCCAGGTGGTCGAGCGGCTCGAAGACGTGGACCACCAGAAGGCTGCCGCCGGTCTGGGCGGCGAGCTCCGCAGCCCAGCGCAGCGCCGAGCCGGCGTTGTCCGAGCCGTCGACACCGACGACGATCAGGCTCACCATTGGCGGCTCCTTTCCTCTTCTCCCACCGGGGGCGATGGCTCGGCGGCTGCGGTGGGAGTCGCCCGCAGCGACGCCACCACCGTCACCGTGAGGATGGCAGCGATGACCCCGAGCGAGAGGAAGGCGTCGATGTGCACCCACTCCGAGAGGATCATCTTCACCCCGACGTATGCCAGGATCACCCCCAACCCGCGGTTGAGGTAGACCAGCCGGTGCTGTGCTCCGGCCAGCATGAAGTAGAGCGCCCGTAGCCCGAGGATGGCGAAGGCGTTGGAGCTGAGGACGATGAACGGGTCCCGGCTCACGGCGAGAATCGCCGGCACCGAGTCGACGGCGAAGACCACGTCCGTCGCCTCGATGAGCACGAGCACGACGAACAGCGGCGTGGCCAAACGTCGCCCGTCGATACGGGTGAACAGACGCTGGCCGTCGTACCCGGCGCTTACCGGCACGAAGCGACGCAGCAGTCTGAGCACGGGGTTGCGCTCGGGATGGATCTCGCCCGGCTCGTGGAAGTAGACCCGCAACGCGGTGACGATGAGGAAACCGCCAAACACGAACAGCAGCCAGTCGAGCCGTTCGAGCAGCGCGACCCCGGCGAAGATGAAGACGGCGCGCAGCAGGAGCGCCCCGAAGATGCCCCAGAACAGCACCCTGTGCTGGTAGCGGTTTGGCACCGAGAAGTAGCCGAAGATCACGGCCCACAAGAACACGTTGTCGACCGACAGCGACTCCTCGATGACATACCCGGTGATGTACTGACCGGCGGCGGTGACGCCGAGCACGGCCCACACGACACCGGTGAATGCCAGCCCCAATGCGATCCACACCATCGAGGTGATGGTGGCCTCACGCATCTCGATCTCGTGTGACTCGCGATGCAGCACCAGCAGGTCGACGAGGAGCAACACCAGCACAACGGCCACGAACCCGATCCACAGCCAAGGCGGGACGTCGAACCGCCGCAACGCCTCCGAGCTCGACTCGGTGGCCTCCACCAGCACGACGCCCGTGGTCACAGCCCGAGCACCTCCTCCAGCCCGACCGTCACCGGCTCAGGCAACCCGGCGACGGTGCGGATGCCGAGCAGCACGCCTGGCACAAAGACACCGCGGTCGGTGGTGTCGTGGCGGATGGTGAGCCACTCCCCCGGGTTGCCGAGCAGCACCTCCTGGTGGGCCACCAGCCCCGGCAACCGAACGGCGTGCACCGGCACGCCGGACGCCGAAGCACCCCTGGCGCCCGGGATCAGCTCTGCGCTCTCAACGGTGCGGCGCTGGTTGGGTGCGGCCGCAGCGATGCGGGCGGCGGTGGCCAGTGCGGTTCCTGAGGGGGCGTCCGCCTTGCGATCGTGGTGCAGCTCGATCACCTCGGCTGCGGCAAAGTGGGGGGCGGCGATCTCGGCGAGCCGCATCATCAGCACCGCCCCTATCGAGAAGTTGGGGACGACGAGGCAGTTGGGCGGACCGTCACCCCATGCGTCGCGCAGCGCAGCCAGCCTCGCCTCGTCGAACCCTGACGTGCCGACGACGGCGTTGGCGCCGAGCCGTCGCCAGTGCGCGAGGTTGTCGAGGACGACATCCGGTGTGGTGAACTCGACCACAACGTCCGCCCCGGCGAGCGCCTCAGGTGCTGCAGCCACGGTGACCCCGCACACCTCGCCGCCGGCGACCGGGTCGTATGCCCCGACGAGTTCGAGATCGGTTGCGCCGGCCACCGCCGCACAGATCAGGCCGCCCATCCTGCCTGCCGCCCCCGAGACGGCCACATGGATCATGCGACGTGGGGTTCGAGCTCGCCTGGCCCGAACGGTCCGACCGCCCCCATCACGTACGGGCCGGCGAAACAGGTGCGGGCCACCTCGAGCACGTTGTCGTGGCTGACCGCCTCGATGCGCTCGACGATCTCGTCGACCGAGAGGTGGTCGATACCGCAGATCTCGTTGCGGCCGAGCCGGTTCATCCGGCTGTTCGGGTCCTCGAGCGACAGGGCGAGCGATCCTTGGATGTGGCCCTTGGCCCGCACCAACTCGTCCTCGGTGAGCCCGTGCTCCATGAGCTTGTCGAGCTCGGTGCGGATGAGCTTGAGCACCTGCGCCGCCTGGCTGGGGGTCGTCCCCACGTACACGGCGGCGGCGCCGGTGTCGGCGAACGGCATCCTGAAGCTGTGCACCGCATAGGCCAGCCCACGCTGCTCCCTGATCTCGCGAAACAGCCGAGACGACATGCCCCCGCCAAGGATGTGGTCGACGACGAGGAAGGCGTGGCGACGCTCGTCGTTGCGCCGAAGGGCCGTCGTGCCGATCACGAGGTGCGCCTGCTCGGTGTCCTTTGTCCTCAGTTTCACGGCGGCGTGCGGTGTCGGTGTCACCAGCGGGCGCTCGATCGGCTCGCCGTGCCACGACCCCAGCCGCTCCTCGACCAGTCGGACGAGCTCGGTGTGGTCGACCCGCCCGGCCACCGCAACCACCACCGAGTGCGGTGAGTAGCGGCGCCCCCAGTAGGCGCTGATGGTGTCGCGGCTCATGTCGAGAATTGACTCGCGGGTGCCGAGGATGGGCGGGGCCAGCGGGTGATCCGGCCACAGCGCCTGGGCGAACAGCTCGTGGGCGACGTCTGTCGGGTCGTCCTCGTTCATGTTGATCTCTTCGAGCACCACGTGGCGCTCCGAGTCGATCTCGTCTTGGCGGAACGCGGGGCGGCGGATCATCTCGGCGAGGATGTCGAGGGCGAGCGGGAGGTGAGCGTCGCGCAGCCGGGCCCAGTAGGAGGTGTACTCCTTCGAGGTGAAGGCGTTGTTGCGGGCACCGACGGCGTCGAACGCCTCGGCGATCTCCTGCGCCGACATCGTCTCCGACCCCTTGAACAGCAGGTGCTCGAGGAAGTGGCTGGCGCCGGCCTCGGCGCCGATCTCGTCACGGCTCCCGGTGTCGACCCAGCAGGCGACGGCGACCGAACGGGCCGATGGCATGTCTTCCGAGATGATGCGCAACCCGTTTGGCAGCGTGGTGAGGGAGTAGTGCATCGGCGGATGATAGGACCGCCCCGACCGCTGGACCGAGAGCCGGCGACCGGGTCAGGCTCCGGGGGTCACTCCCCTTCCGGGGGTTGGCGCAGCCGCTTGACGTCGCCTCTCGCCCGCTTCGTCTCCAGACGACGGCGCCGCACCGAGGCGGAGGGCAGCGTGGCACGTCGCGGTGGCGGCGCAGGACGCATCGCCGTCTCGAGCAACATCCGCAGCCGGCGGCGCGCCGTCTGCCGGTTTCGCCACTGCGACCGCGACTCGTCGACCTCGAGGACGAGCACGCCGTGCTGGAGACGGGGCCCGAGCCGGTCGATCATGGTGCGCTTGGTCGTCGAGTCGAGCGCCGAAGTCGCCCCAAGATCGAACGCCAGGATGACCCTTGTCGCCGACCGGTTGGCGTGCTGTCCCCCCGGTCCCCCTGACGGCTCGAAGCGTTCGGTCAGCTCGACAGCCGGGATCACGTGGCGGGCGCCGATGCGCAGGTCCTCCATGCGGCAAGCGTAGGGGCTGTTGGTGGCGTTGCCGGCTGTGCGCCGCGGCGGGGGGCTGTGAGACAATGAGCGGTCATGCGTCGTCTCACCGAGTCCGTGCTCCAGGGAATCCTGCCCGCCGAGGGCCGCGCCATAGAGGCCGTGGTGGCGCGCTACCAGCGGGTCGCTCCCGCCATCATGCGCTTTGCTCGCACCATTGCAGGCAACGACCAGCTCCAGGTGCGGCTCGGCTCGCAGGCGGCGGCCACCAAGGACGAGATCGTGCTCGATCCGGGGCTGTTCCAGGCGGCCTACACCCGCAACGCCCCGGTCACACCGACCGAGGTGGCGCTCACGTCTGCGCTCCACGAGGCGGTTCATCTCATCGCCACCGACCTCGACGAGCGACGTCCCCTCCCCCCCGACTGGTTGGCGCACCGCATCCCTCCACCGGTGGCCGCCGTTGAGCCGCGGTTCGACCCGCATGCTGGTTTCGACGACGAGGACGAGCTGGCCGCCGAGCTCGACCAGGTCGCCGCCGCCGTCACGGAGGATGCGGCCAAGGTCGGGGAGCTGTCGCTGCTCGATGCCCTCACCCAGGTCGGCGGTGACGCCGCCGAGGCGCTGTTCATGCGCATCGAGGACGCCAGACAGGAGTGCCGCCACCTCGGCGCATACGCCGGCGCTCGCTCGGTTCTCGCCGACCTCTACCTGGCCGCTGTCCCGGATGCGATGCGCAACGCCCGCCCCGTCGGTCAGTTCGCTCTTGGTTGCTTCCTGTGCGTCGGCAACTACCTCGAGAGGGACCGCATCGAGCGTCTTGTGGCCCCGCACGTCGCCGCCGCCCTCGACGATGCCGCCGGTTTTCTCGACACGGTCGCCGGCTGCGACGACCCGTGGCAGGTGGGGACCGTCGCCCTCGAGCTTCTCGAGGTGGCTCGGCTGCACGGCCTGGTCACCGAGGCAGGCGCAGACAGCGCAACCACCCGCCGGCTGCGCAACGAGGCGGATGCGGCGGCGATCAGCGAGACGGTGGATGCGGTGCGGATCGTGTCGCCGTCTCTTCGCGATCGGGAGTCGTACGACCAGACCCGGCAGGCGGCGCAGGCGGTCAGCGCTGAGGAGGGACGCCGAGGCGATGCCGACCACGCCGGCGACCCGGGGACCGAGCAGGTGGTGCGGGTCAGCGAGGCCCCAACCGTCTACCTGCCCACCGGCCAGGGTGGCAAGCTCCTCGTCGCCGACTTCCCCGACCGGTTCCGCGTGTTCGGCGGCGACGGCCGCACCCTCATCGCCCAGGCGGCCCTGCGCTGGTCGGTGGCCCAGCGCCGTGTGTCCGGCGAGCTGTACCCGCTGTTCCTCGCCAACCAGCGCCGCGGGTTGCGCAGCGGCTACGACGCCGGCGACCTCTCGCCGTACGCCGCCCTGCTGCTTGGTGGAGGCATCTACAACCGGATGTTCGAGCGGCGCGATCTGCCGATGCGACGCTCCTATGCGGTGAGCCTGCTCGTCGACGGCTCGGCAAGCATGCTGCAGCCCAGAAGGGGGTCGGCCGAGCCGAAGACGCCATGGGCGCTCGCCGCCGCTGCGCTCGGCGCTTGGACGCTCGCCCATCTGTGCGACGAGCTGCAGATCGACTTCGAGGTGGCGCTGTTCAACAGGGCGTTCGCCGCCACGAGCGACGACTCGGAGCGCTCGTTCGGCGACCGCCGTCATCGCGCCACGGGGGCGTTGCGCCGCAGCCAGGGCGGGGCCGCCGAGCGGTTGACCCGCACCGTCAACCACTACCTGCTGAAGCCGTTCGATCGTCGCTGGCGTGGCGCCGACGACGTGATGGCCGGGTTGTTCTGGATGGCCGCCGCCCCCGCCGACGCCGCAAGACGGGCCCGTCACGACCCGGAGACTGCGCCACCCGTGTCGATGTTCGAGAAGGCGGCAAACGTCGACGAGTTCAACCTGGCGTATGCCGCCGGCCGGCTCGGGGGGCGGCGGGTGGCCACCCGCATCCTCGTCGTGCTCGCAGACGGTATGACCAGGGGATCGGTGCAGGCGCTCGCCGACTCGGTCGACGCCATCGAGCAGGCGGGCACCATCGTCCTCGGCATCGGCATCGGAGACACCACTGTCCAGGCCGCATACGCCCGCAGCCAGGTGGTTGAGCGGCCCGACGAGCTGGCCAGAGCGATGGTGGAGGGGGTGCGGTCGACGCTGTATCGCACCCTGGCCACGATGGGTGGCCACGGCTGGTGGTCGCACCCGGACCGGGTGGTGCGCATGGGCGTCGCCACCCCGACCGGGTCATGAGCACGGGACCAACGGAGGAGAAGCTGCATGGTTGAGACGGTCACGTTCCACGATCCGGCGGGGGTCGGACCCCCGATCGAACTGGCGACCGCCGTCGTGCCCCGCAACGTCCCCGACTACGAGCTGCGGCTCGAGCGCATCCCCGAGCCGGACCCCTACTACGTCGATCTGGGGATGTTGTATCGCCTCGCCCAGCTCGAGGCGGTGCGCACCACCGACATGGCCGACACCCCGCTCCATCTGGCGTTGCGCGGCCACATGGGGACGGGGAAGGACCACGACCTCGAGCAGTTCGCCTCCCTAATGCGGCTCCCCCACTACCGAATCCCCCTCACCGGCGAGGTGCGAGACATCACCCTCATCGGGTCGGTCAAGCTCCACGGCGACGGCAAGGGAGGAACCGAGAGCCGGTGGGAGGACGGGGACATCACGAGAGCGCTCCGTGGCCCAGCCCTGCTCAACCTCTCCGAGCTCAACGCCGCGGGCGCCGAGACCCTGTTCGCCCTGCACGGTCTGCTCGACCGCCACCGTGCCGTCGAGCTGCCCACAGGCGAGATGGTGCACCTGCGACAGGACGTGCGGATCTTCGGCACGCTCAACCCGACGGACCTGCGCGACTACGCCGGCACCCAGACGCTCAACAAGGCCTTCGCCGACCGGTGGATCATCTGGGAGAAGGCGTTCCCTGCGGCCGACGAGCTGCGCACCATGCTGCGGCGGCGCCACCCGAAGCTCGGCGCCGAGTTCGTCGACGCCATCGCCACGCTGGCCGTCGAGGTCAACGCCTCCTTCACCTCGACAGACGCCCGCACCAGGGTGGAGACCCCGATGAGCCTGCGGGCGGTGCTCGAGCGCATCCCGACAGGGTTGCACATCGTGAACAACACCCCTGATCCGCTACGGAGGGCATGGGACGAGTTCGTGCTCCCCCACATCGAGCCGTACGACCGCGACCACTACGAGACAGTGTGGGCCGCCATCGTTCGGCGGGGCCCGAAGGGTCCGGCGTTTGCCTGAGGGTCGGCGGCGGCAGCCGGTGTCAGACCCGGGTCGTCACCGCATCTCCTGCGGCAGCTCGCAGATGTCGGGGAGGGTGCGGTAACGCTCGGCGAAGTCGAGACCGTACCCCACCACCCACACGTCTGGGATGGTGAAGCCGAGGAAGTCGATGGCGACGGCCGTCACCGTGCGATCCGGTTTGTGGAGCAGGGCGCAGGTGCGCAGGCTGCGTGGCGTGCGGGCCATGAGCAGCCGCTGCAGGTAGCTCAGCGTGTGCCCGGTGTCGACGATGTCCTCAACGATCAGCACGTCCTGGCCGGTGACGTCGTGGCGAACATCCATCAGCAGCCGCACCGCCCCGGGGTCCTCGCTGGCAGCGGCCCCATAGCTGGTGACGGCGATGAACTCGACACGATGCGGTAGGCGGAGACGGCGCACCAGATCGGCCATGAAGATGAACGACCCCTTGAGCACCCCGACAAGCACCAGACGGCCGCTACCCGCATAGACCTCGTCGATGGTTGCAGCCAGCTCGCCAACCCTGCGCTCGATCTCGGCCGCCGCGATGAGCACCGGAAGCGTTGGAACGGTCACGAACCGTACGGTAGCTGGGGGGTGTGGGCGGCCCCGGCACCGGGCGGATCTACGCTGGGAGCATGCCAAGCTTCGACGTAGTCTCACAGATCGACATGCAGGAGGTCCGCAACGCCGTCGACCAGGCGGTGCGGGAGATCACCAACCGCTTCGACTTCAAGGCCACGGGCACGACCGTCACGCTCGGCGAGCGCGCCATAACGCTCGAGTCGGTGGCCGAGGGGCGGCTGGCGGCGGCCGTCGACGTGCTGAAGGAGCGGCTGATCAAACGCAGCGTCTCGCTCAAGGTGCTGCAGGGCGGTGACGTCAAGCCCGCCGCCGGGGGCAGGGTGCGCACCGAGTACACCCTGGTGGAGGGGATCCCGCAGGATGCCGCCAAGGAACTCGGCAAGTTGATCCGCGACGCCAAGCCCAAGGTCCAGATCCAGGTGCAGGGCGACCAGCTCCGTGTGCAGGGGAAGAAGCGTGACGAGCTACAAGAGGTGATCGCCCTGCTCAAGGGGATCGACTACCGGCTCCCGCTGCAGTACGTCAACTTCCGGGACTGAGCGGCTTCCGGTAGTGGAACAGCGTCCACGTGTCGACAAACCCCAGGCTGCGGTAGAGGGGTCCGGATGCGGGGTTTGCCGGCTCGTACATGACTGAAGCCGTCGTCATGCCGGAACGCCGCATGTGGGCAAGACCGGCGGCCAGGACCGCCCGCCCCAGACCGATGCGACGGTGGGCGGGGTGAACACCTACCGGCTCGAACAGACCGATGCCGTTGGTGTGGTCGTGCCACATGACGGCAAACCCGGCAAAGGTGCCGTCTGGGGCGACCGCAACCAGCTCCCGCCCCGGGTCGTACCCGGGTGACTCCATCGCCGCCCGGTACTGCCCGGGGAGCCATACCGACCCGAACGCCGCCGAATGCACGGCTGCCACCGCCTCGGCTTCCTCGACACCGGCGACCGTCCGTATGACGTAGCCGTCGGGCGGCTCAACCATGGGCGCCCCGGCGAGCGATGCCATGGTCAGCACAAGGCTCTCATCACCCGGTCGCCAACCGAGATCGACGAGGTGACGGGTGCGGACGGCGTCGTCCTCAAACGCATCGACCACCATGCCGCCGGTCGTTGCTCCCCGCTCGGCGAGCACGGCCCTTGTCCGCATCTCGCCCCACAGGAGGGCGTTGCGCTCGAGCGAGGGGCGCTCGATGCGGACCTGCGGAGCGACCTGCGCTTCGAAGCCCGCATGTCTCGGCGACACCAGCACCCACGCCACGATCTCGCCCTCCGCCTCCCAGATGCGCACGAGACGGGTGAGGTCCTCGTTGCGCTGCCCATTGAACATCCAGTGTGGGACCTCGCCGGGATGGAGGTAGCCGCTGTGGCCGGCGGCGGCGATGCACGCAGAGGTGAAGCGCTGTAGACGGGCGACATCGTCCGGCCCCTCGTACGATCGGTCCGTCACCAACGCACGCGCCCGGCTGCGACCACGACCCAACAGTAGCGGTGCCGCCATCCGGTGGCCCGAAGGATGCATCGATCCCCGGAGGGAGTGATGAACGCAGACGATGTCCGTTTTCTCGCCGCCGCCGTTGAACAGGCCAGGATCGGGCTCTCCGAGGGAGGCATCCCGATCGGCGCCACCCTGGCGGCCGAGGGGAGGCTCCTCGGCGCCGGTCGCAACCGCAGGATCCAGCTGGGCTCACCGATCCGCCATGGCGAGACCGATGCCATCGAGATGGCAGGTCGGCTCGCTGGATCTGTCTACCGGCGATCCACCATCTACACGACGCTGTCGCCGTGCGACATGTGCGCGGGCGCCATCCTCCTCTACGGCATCCCCCGCATCGTCATCGGCGAGAACGCGACGTTTCTGGGAGCAGAGGACCTGTTGCGCAGCCGTGGCGTCGAGGTGGTAGTCGCAGATGATCCAGCGTGCATCGCCATGATGGAGCGGTTCATCGCCGCCAACCCGGCGCTGTGGAACGAGGACATCGGGGTGTAGGGCGGAGGACGGAGGACGTGTCACCGGACCCTGCTCACGCTGGTCTGGCGCATCGAGAGCGCCGGGGCGTGGCGGGTCGTGCACTCCCACGCCTCGGTCGGCGGCTGATCGCATGCGGACCCTGTGACCCCACAGGTCGGTGAGCCAACACCGGGGGCACGACTAAGTTCGCACCATGCGCCGCTATCGCTTGGGCGATCAGCTCGACCGCCGTCTCGCCGAGCTGATCCACGACGCCGTCTCCGATATGGGTCACACGGCACACGACCACGACGAGAACCTCATCGCCGAGATGATGGTGAGCGGGATCAAGCTGCTGCGTGACGACACAGACCGTGGCGACCTCAAGCTGGTCAACACGGCCCTGAAGGAGCTGCGCTACTCCTTCCTCGTCTTCTCCCGATACCGCAGCATCCCGAAGGTCACCCTCTACGGGTCGGCGAGAACACCCCCGGACCACCCCAACTACGCCATGGCGGCGGATCTCGCCAACCGCATGGCCGACGTCTACAAGTGGATGGTGATCACGGGCGCAGGGCCAGGGATCATGGAGGCGGGCAACAAGGGTGCCGGCACCGAGTACGGCTTCGGCGTCAACATCCGTCTGCCGTTCGAGGCTGAGGCCAACCCATACGTCCACGAGAGCCGGCTCATCAACTTCAAGTACTTCTTCACCCGCAAGCTGATGTTCGTGAAGGAATCGGACGCATTTGTCATCTTCCCGGGCGGCTTCGGCACCCAGGACGAGACCTTCGAGCTGCTCACCCTCGTGCAGACCGGCAAGTCGGACCTCCATCCCATCGTGCTCATCGAGGCGGCGGGGACGGGATACTGGGAGGCATGGCTCGAGCTGGTCGGCGTCCTCGAGGCCAAGGGGATGATCTCGCCGGCCGACCGCAACCTGTTCCACTTCACCACGGACGTCGACGACGCCTGCCGCGAGATCCGCCGCTTCTACGGCAACTACCACTCGCAGCGCTACGTCGACGGCAAGCTCGTGCTCCGGCTCAAGCACGAGCCGAGTGCATCGCTTGTCGCAGAGCTCAACGAGGACTACGCCGATCTGCTGGTCAGCGGCACAATCGACAAGGTGGCGGCGAGCGAGCATGAGATCGCAGACGACGACCACCCCGAGCTCCCCCGGCTCCGCCTCCACTTCAATCGCCGCAGCCTCGGCCGGCTGCGTGTCATGGTCGACCGCATCAACGCCGAAGCGGACATCACCGCGGAATGAGCATCCACGGGGGGTGGAGCCGTCGCTTGCTGGTACGCCGGCAAACCCACTTCCGGCGAGGAACCGGTCGCTGCTCGGTAGAATTCGTGGCCCATGCGCGAAATCCTCTCCGACCTCGTAGCCGAGCAACAGTCGTTGGACCAGTTCCTCCAGCGCATCCACGAGCGTGACTGGAAGCTACCGACGCCGGCAAAGGGATGGTCGATTCACGACACGGTGAGCCACCTGGCGTTCACCGAGACGTTTGCGGCTGGCGCCATCGCCGGGGGGAAGGCCTTTGTCGATGCCGCCGGGATCATCGATGTTGACGAGTGGACCCGGCGCGGGGTGAAGGACGGCCGCTCCAAGCGGTACCAGGAGGTCATCGAGTGGTGGCGCAACGGGCGCGCCGATGTGGTCGACGCCCTCTCTCGGATGGACCCGAGGGAGCGGATTGCCTGGGTGGTCAACTCGATGAGCGCAAAGGCGTTTGCCACGGTCCGCCTCATGGAGACGTGGGCGCACGGGCTGGACATCCGGGCAGCAATGGAGGGGAGGCTCCCCGTCACCGAGGACGAGGAGGCGGATGCCGACTCGCCACGGTTGCGGCACATCGCCTGGCTCGCCCACAGGATGCTGCCGTTCGCCTTCTCCGAGTCCGGCGAGAGCTTCCCCGACGGCGGCATCCGCCTGCAGCTCATGGGGCCGCGATATGCCAGCTGGCAGTTCGGGCCACAGGATGCGGAGAACGTCATCCGCGGCACGGCCTCCGAGTTCTGCAGGGTCGCCGTCCATCGGCTCGACGTCGCCGATACCGGTCTCAAGGCGGTGGGCGACTTCGCCGAGGTGGCGCTGCGCATTGTCCGGGCCTACTGATGAGCCAGCCGGAGCGCCCCCTCCCGGCACTCATCGGCATGGTCCATCTCAAACCGCTGCCCGGCTCAGCCCGCTTCGACGGCGATCTCGAAGCGGTGCTCGCCGCCGCCGCCGTCGATGCCAAACGTCTGGAGACGGCCGGTTTCGACGCCATAGGGGTGGAGAACTTCGGCGACGCCCCCTTCTTTGCAGACGACGTCCCCAAGGCGACGATCGCCGCCATGACCAGGGCCATCTCGACAGTGGCCGCAGCGGTCGCCGTGCCCATCGGGGTCAACGTGCTCCGCAACGACGCATGCGGCGCCCTGGCCGTTGCCGCCGCCACCGGGGCGATGTTCATCAGGGTCAACGTCTTGTCCGGCAGCATGTGGACCGACCAGGGTCTGATCGCCGGTAAGGCGGCCGAGGTGCTGCGGTTGCGCCGGTCGCTCGCTCCCGAGGTCAGGATCTTCGCCGACGTCTTCGTCAAGCACGCCATCCCTCCGCCGGGGAGCCGTCTCGAGCAGGCGGCGCAGGAGCTCGCCGAGCGCAGCCTGGCCGACGCCCTGATCGTCTCGGGCACCGCCACCGGCCGACCGCCGACGCTCAGCACCGTCCAGGATGTCGGCGACGCCGTTCCGTCAACGCCCCTCTACGTCGGCTCAGGTGCGAGCGCACTCAACGTTGCCCAGTTCCTCACCGTCGCCGACGGCGTGATCGTCGGCACCGCCCTCAAGGAGGGGGCGGTAACCACCAACCCTGTCGACGAGGAGAGGGCAGGGGCGTTTGTCGCCGCCGCCCGCAAGGCGATCGCCCGCTGACGGCGACCTTCCACCTCGGGATAGCCTCAAGCGTTGATGGAGGGTTGATGACGACCGACCCGGGCCGGAGACCGGAGCCGAGGTCCCAGTTGCCGTTGCGCCGCAACGGCTTATGTAGCGAACTGCGGTAAGATGATTTTGTCATTCACCCTTGGGTCGACTATCGATCGAGGGTTGCCCGACCGAGGCTGATCGAGGGTTGGCGATAGCGCTCCCCGGCCGGTTGCCTCCCCGTTCGGGAGGTCTGCGGTTCGTGTCACAGCGGTTGGGTACGCTGACTCGGATCATGACGCTCGAAGGATTCTCGGCGGCGACACGGGCGTGGTTTGCGGCGTCGTTCGAGAGCCCGACGGCGGCACAGCTCGGTGGCTGGCAGGCGATCAGGGCCGGTGAGCACACGCTCATCCACGCCCCCACCGGATCGGGCAAGACGCTGGCGGCCTTCCTCTGGGCCATCGACCGGCTCGCCGCAGAGCCCGTCCCCCCGGAGCCGGAACGGTGCCGGGTCCTCTACGTGTCGCCGATGAAGGCGCTCGCATACGACGTCGAGCGCAACCTTCGGTCGCCGCTCGCCGGTATCCAGGTGGCGGCGCACAGGCTGGGGGTGCCCGCCCCGAAGATCACGACGGCGCTGCGCACCGGGGACACGCCTGGCTCGGAACGCCAGGCCCTCACCCGCCACCCGCCGGACATCCTCATCACCACCCCTGAGTCGCTGTACCTCATGCTCACGTCACAGACGCAGACGATCCTGCGCTCGGTGCGCTGGGTGATCGTCGACGAGATCCACTCCGTCGCCGGAACCAAGCGGGGCTCGCACCTCAGCCTCAGCCTCGAGCGTCTCGCCAGCATCACCGCCACCGCGCCGCAACGGATCGGGCTCTCCGCCACGCAGCGCCCGCTGCAGGACATCGCCGCCTTTCTCGGCGGTGGCGTCGCCAACCCCGAGGGGTGGGTGCCCCGGCCGGTGTCGGTCGTCGACGCTCCATGGGACAAGCAGCTCGATCTCGCCATCGTGGTCCCCGTTGCCGACATGACACGGCCAGAGGAGACGATGGCGGAGACGGCCGACCAGGATGGCGGGCGCCGCTCGCTGTGGCCGGCGGTGTACCCCAAGCTCCTCGAGCTGGTGCTGGCCAACCGGTCCACCCTCCTCTTCGTCAACAGCAGAGGGCTCGCCGAGCGTCTTGCCGCCGAGCTCAACAGGCTGGCCGGGGAGGAGTTGGTGCAGTCCCACCACGGGTCGGTCTCGCGCGAGCAGAGGCTCGAGATCGAGAACCGGTTGAAGGCCGGCGAGCTGCGTGGCGTTGTCGCCACGTCGACGTTGGAGTTGGGGATCGACATGGCCGCCATCGACCTGGTCGTTCTCGTCGAGGCCCCGACTTCGGTGGCGAGCGGGTTGCAGCGGGTGGGTCGGGCCGGCCACCACGTCGGGGCGCCGAGCGTCGCCCGCATCTTCCCCAAACATCGCGGCGACCTTCTCGAGGCGGCGGTCGTCGCAGACCGCATGGTCCACGGCTCCATCGAGGCCACCAGGATCCCGAGCAACCCGCTCGATGTGCTCGCCCAGCAGCTTGTGGCGGCGGTGGCGGTGGCGCCGGCACACATCGACGACCTGTATGCGCTGGTACGGGGCGCCTACCCGTACCGCGACCTGGGGAGGGCCAGCTTCGAGGCCGTCCTCGACATGCTCGCCGGGCGCTACCCGTCCGACGAGTTCGCCGAGCTCCGCCCCCGCCTGGTGTGGGACCGGCTAGCCGGAACCCTGACCCCAAGGGCCAACGCCAAGCTGCTGGCCGTCACCAACCCTGGGACGATCCCCGACCGGGGGCAGTACACCGTGACGCTGCCCGAAGGCGGCCGCGTGGGCGAGCTGGACGAGGAGATGGTGTACGAGAGCCGCACCGGCGACGTGTTCGTGCTCGGCTCGACGTCGTGGAGGATCGGCGAGATCACCCATGACCGCGTCATCGTCACCCCCGCTCCCGGCGAGGCGGCGCCGCGCATGCCGTTCTGGCACGGCGACGCCGCCGGGCGACCGCTCGAACTCGGGCGCGCCGTCGGGGCCTTTGTCCGCGAGGTCGGCGCCCTCGACCCTGCGCAGGGGCGGGAGGTGCTGCGCACCCGCTACCGGCTCGACGAGTGGGCAGCAGACAACCTCGCCGCCTTCGTCGAGGAGGAGCGAGCCGTCACCGGCACGCTGCCAACCGACCGGACCATCGTCGTCGAGCGCTTCCGCGACGAGATCGGCGACTGGCGCATGGTGCTGCTCTCGCCGTTTGGCGGCCGGGTCCACGCTCCGTGGGCGCTGGCCGCCCGCCACCAGCTCCGTGCCGAGATCGGGAGCGAGGTCGACGTCATCTGGTCGGACGATGGCTTCGTGTTCCGCTTCCCTGATGTCGACGACCCGCCACCGCCCTCCGCCCTCGTCCTTGCGCCAGACGACGTCGATGCGCTGCTGCTCGAGGAGGTGGCCGACTCGGCGTTGTTCACGGCGAGCTTTCGCGAGTCTGCGGCGCGGGCCTTGCTCCTCCCCCGCCGCAGACCCGGGACGCGCACACCGTTGTGGCTGCAGCGGCGGCGGGCCGCCAGCCTGCTCGAGGTGGCACGCCGGCACCCGTCGTTCCCCATCGTCCTCGAGACCTATCGCGAAGTCCTCCAGGACCACTTCGACGTCCCGGCGCTCGTCGAGGTGCTCAGCGACATCGCCGCAAGACGCATCCGCATCGCCGAACTCGACTTGAACGGTCCAAGCCCATTCGCCTCTTCGCTGATGTTCGACTTCATCGCCTCGTTCATGTACGAGTACGACGCCCCTGTCGCCGAGAAGCGAGCCGCCGCCCTCACCCTCGACCGCACCCTGCTCAGGGAGTTGATGGGCGACCCGCAGTTCCGCGACCTGCTCGATCCCGAGGTCATCGCCACCGTCGAGGCCGAGCTACAGCGTCTGGTGCCGGAGCGACACATCATGTCGGCGGATCACCTCCACGACGCATTGCGTGACCTCGGCCCCCTCAGCACCGCCGCCATCACCGCCCGCTCCGCCCCGGACGGCGATGTCGCCGGGTGGCTGGGCGATCTGCACCACACCAGACGCATCGCCGAGATCCGCATGCACGGCGAGACCCGCATCGCAGCCGTCGAGGATCTGGCGCGGCTGCGGGATGCGATCGGGGTCAGCCCACCGATGTGGACCCCGCCCTCTCTGCTCGAGCCTCCACCCGACCCGCTCGGCGACGTGGTGGGGCGGTACGGCCGCACCCACGGGCCGTTCAGCGCCGCCGCTGCCGCCGACGACCTCGGTCTGCCCCCGGCGGCGGTGTCCGAGGTCCTCCACCGGCTCGCGGCCAAGGGAACGGTGTCGGCAGGCGCCTACCGCCCCGGTGGCGCCGACCAGGAGTGGGTCGACGCCGAGGTGTTGCGTCGCATCCGCCGCCGTTCGCTCGCGGTGCTGCGGGCCGAGGTCGAGGCGGTCGAGCCCGAGGCGCTGGGTCGGTTCCTCCCCGCATGGCACGGGGTGGGTGACGGCGGTGGTCATGCGGCTCGGCTGATGGAGGTGGTGCGTCGCATCCAGGGAACGGCGGTCCCGGCGTCGATCCTCGAGGACGACGTGCTCGGCTCCCGTCTCGCCTACGTCCCGGCGCTGCTCGACACGCTGCTGGCATCAGGCGAGGTGGTGTGGATCGGGCGCGGTCCCCTGGGTCGCGGTGACGGGCGCATCGCGCTCGTCCTCCGCTCGCATGCGCCGCTTCTCCACATGCCGCTCGCCGACCCGCCGCCGGCAGGCCCGATCCACGATGCCATCCGCAGCCACCTCGCTCATCGCGGGGCGTCGTTCTTCTCCGACCTGTACGTCGCCGCCGAGGGCGGCCCGCCCGATGCCGTGCTCGAGGCACTGTGGGACCTGGTGTGGGCCGGCGAGGCGACCAACGACACGCTGGCGCCGCTGCGGGCGTTTATGAACGGCGCCTTGGGACGCCGCCACGCCAGGGGCCATGCCCTCCCCGCGGCGGCCCCGCCCGCGGGCAGCGGGCGCTGGTACCTGGTGGGCGACATTCTCGCCCTGGGCGACCCGGTAACGCCGGAGATGCGGGCGGCGGCGATCGCCGAGCAACTCGTGGAACGCCACGGGGTTGTCACCCGCGACGTCGTGCACGCCGAGGGGGTGCCCGGCGGTTTCTCCGGTCTGTACCCCGTGTTCAGCGCCATGGAGGACGCCGGCCGGGTACGGCGGGGCTACTTCATCGAAGGTCTCGGCGGCTCGCAGTTTGCGCTGCCGGGGGCGGTCGACCGGTTGCGCTCGACCAAGACCACCGGTCGGGTGCTGCTCGCCGCCGCCGACCCGGCCAACCCGTACGGGAGCGCCTTACCCTGGCCGGAGCATCCCGCCGGACGGCCATCGCGTCGCTCGGGGGCCTTCGTCGTCCTGGTCGATGGGGCACTCACCGGCTTTGTCGAGCGCGGTGGTCGCACCGTGCTCAGCTTTGGAGCCCCCGACGACCTCGCCGAGGGTCTCGTCGACCTGGCGAGCCGCCACGGCGGGCGGCTCACCGTCGCCACAGTCGACGGGGAGCCGGCGGCGACGGGCGCTGCGGGCGCCGCCCTGCGCCGGGCCGGGTTCGTGCCCGGCTACCGCGGGCTCACCTATGCGACGAGACGCCGTGCCTGAGGGCGACATCCTGCACAGGGCGGCGCACCGGGTCGGGACGGTTCTGACCGGCCGGCGCCTGCTCGAGACCGGTGGCACCCACCCCGCCATGACCGCCGGGGCCCGCCGCCTGCGTGGGCGCACCGTCACCGCGGTCGAGGCCATCGGCAAGCACCTGCTCATACACGTCGAGGGCGGGTGGACGCTGCGGACCCATCTCGGTATGAGCGGCCGTTGGGTCACAGTGGCCCCCCACGCCCCATGGCCTGTCACGCCGGGCAAGGCCAGGGTGGTGCTCCGCACCGCAGACGCTTTCGCCATCTGCTTCGCCGCTCCGACGGTCGAGATCGGGCCCACCGAAGCAATCCTGTCGGGTATCGCCCACCTGGGGCCCGACCTGGCAGCAGGCGACGTGCCGCTGGCACATGTGGTCGAGCGGGCACGGTTGGCAACCGCCAGCACGGTCGCCGATCTCCTCTTGGACCAGTCGGTCGCCTCGGGGATCGGCAACGTGTACAAGAGCGAGGTCCTGTTCCTGGAGCGTACGGCTCCGGCAACGGCCCCCGCAGAGCTCGACGACCATGCGTTGGCGGCGCTCTACACCAGGGCCTGCCGGCTTCTCTCCGCCAACATCAGCGGCGGTGCCAGGACCACCACAGGCACCCGCTCCCGCGACGGCGACTACTGGGTGTACGGACGCAACGGCCAGCCATGTCGTCGCTGCGGGACCCCCATCGTCTCAGCACCCCACGGCCGCAACGATCGCATCACCTATTGGTGCCCGCGGTGTCAGCCCCAGCGGTCGGCGATCTCCCGCAACAGAGTGAACGGGTAGACGCCCGTCCCGTGCCCATCCGGCTCGAAGGTGAAGCGGATCGCATAGCCGCCAACCAACTCCGCCGCCGAGATCGTCACCGGCTCCTCGCCGGTCAACACCGCCTCGGTGGCCGCCTCACCGGCAGGCTCCCGGCACGTCGCACACAGACATGCCGCTCGCAACGTCGCCGCATCGAGCTCGGTCGCCGTTCCGTCCTCCCAGGTGACGTCGACGTGGCTACCCTCGATGACCTCGATCCGCTGGGGCACGTGCATCAGGCAACGGTAGCCCGGCGTCGGATTGACCCGCCGCCGACGGGGCCGAGCTACCGTCGCCCGTACCCGCCATGAGCACACCCACCCTCTCCATCCGCCCCGGTCATCCCGCCTTCCTCGACCTCGAGTGGGATCGACCGCTGACGGGGTGGGACACACCGCGCCTGGTCGAGCTCCCCACAGGGCTCCACCGCCACGTGGTGCGCTTTGTCGCATACGACGACGACATCTACGCCATCAAGGAGCTGCCACTGCGGTACGCCCGCCACGAGTACCGCACGCTGCGCGCCCTCGGGCAGCGGCTGTCGCCGGTGGCGACGGCCGTCGGTCTCGTCGAACGCGGCTGGGTCCCCGCCGACGAGGAGTGGTCGGCGGCGGTCATCACCCGCTACGTCAAATACGCCTTCACCTATCGCGAGCTCATCTCGGGAGGAAACTTCGGGCCGCGCCGCGACCAGATGCTCGACGCCGTCGCCGGGCTGCTGGTCGAGCTGCACCTCGCCGGGTGCTTCTGGGGCGACTGCTCGCTGTCGAACCTGCTCTACCGCTACGACGCCGGCGCCATCGAAGCCGTCATGATCGACGCCGAAACCAGCGAGCTGCACGACGAGCTGAGCACCGGGCAGCGGATGCACGACCTCGACATCATGGTCACCAACGTCGCGGGAGGCATGGCCGACATCGCCGCCGAGCAGGGGCTCGACCTCGACGACGCCGACATGTCGCTCGGCGACGACGTTCTCGCCCGCTATGACGCCCTGTGGACCGAGTTGTGCCAGCCGGTCCTGATCGGCCCAACCGACAGCTACCGAGTACGGCAGCGGGTCGACCGGCTCAATGCCCTCGGCTTCGAGGTCGAGGCCATCGATCTCCTCCCCGTCAGCGACCGGCCGGAGGGACGGCGGCTCCAGCTACGGGTCACCGTTGGCGGGCGCAACTTCCACCGCACCCGGCTGCGCGAGCTCACCGGGATCGACGCTTCCGAGAACCAGGCCCGCTACATCCTGGCCGACCTGCGCTACTACGAGGCGTCCCACAACGGCGCCAGCGCCACCGGGAAGGCGGTGCGGGCCATCCGGTGGCGTGTCGAGGTCTTCGAGCCGCTGTTGCTCGAGATAGCCAACCGTATGGAACCGGAGAGCGACGTGGTGCAACGCTACTGCGACTTCCTCCACCACCGCTACCTGATTGCGGCGGCGCAGGAGCGGGATGTGTCAAACGGGGAGGCGCTCGCACAATGGCTGGAGGACGGCATGCCGGGCTACGACCTGGACGACGACGCCGAGACGACCTAGGGAACGGACGGCCGCGATTAGCCTCCCCGTTTCACCCCCCCGTACTTCATACGGGTGTCCTCCATCCTGGCAACGAACGGGTCGTCGCTGCCGGTGAACCCGGCGTCTACGACTTCACCGATGAAGAGATCGTGCGAGCCGCATGCGACGACCTGCCGAACGGCGCACTCGATGTAGGCGACCGCATCGGTGAAGATCGGTGCGCCGGTGCGCCCTTCCCGGATCGCTCTGTCGTTGAGGGCCATCCCCTCCTTGAGGGCCGGCTTGGAGAACTTGACGAAGGGCTTCGTGTCCTCCCGGTCCCACAGGTTGACGGTGAACACCCCGCTGGCCCGGACGAGGCGGTTTGTGATCGCTGTTACGTCGATCGACGCCGCCACCAGAACCGGGTCCATCGCCACCTGGGTGACCCAGCTCTGGGTCATGCCGTTCCACTCGTCGCCGCTGCGGGAGCCGATGAGACACAAGACATTTGGGATCTTCCACAGGACCTTGTTGAGCGTCTCCACCGGGATGTCCGTCGCCATCGCAGCCTCCTCGGCTCGGGGCCGCCGAGGTTAGGCGGGCCGGGTGTGCCCTCCACCCCTCCGTCCCGCCCCCACCTGGGTGGGGGAGGACGCGGGGAGACGGAAGCCGACCCGACCCCCTGGTCCCGGATCGGCCCAGATCGTCCCGCCGTGGGCGGCGACGAGACCGCGGGCGATGGCGAGCCCGAGCCCGGCGCCGCCTGTGCTCCTCGAGCGGGCCGGGTCTCCGGTCACCAACCCCTCGAAGGCGGCGTCCGCCATCGCCACCGAGAACCCCGGACCCTGGTCGGCGACAACCACGCTCACCTCTGGCCCGGCGACGACGTAGACCACCACTTCGGCATCGGGTGGGCTGTGGCGGATGGCGTTGTGCAGGAGGTTCCTCATCACCCTGCCGATGGCGGCGGCCCCTGCCAACGTTCTCGCGGCACCCTGGGCATCGAGCCGCAGCTCGACCCGCTTGCCGGCCGCAACCGGCTGCAGCGCCTCTATCGACTCGTCTGCGAGCTCGGCGAGATCCACCGTCTCCCGATCGAGCTCGACCTTGCCGGCCTCGATGGTGGCGAGGAGGAAGAGGTCATCGACGAGGTGGGCCATCGCATCGAGATCGGCCCGCATCGAACGGAGATAGCGGGCCGGGTCGGACGCCAGACCGTCCTCCATCGCCTCGACGGCAGCCCGCAGCGCCGCCAGGGGGCTCCGCAGGTCATGCCCGACGGCGGCGAGGAGGCGGCGGCGAGCGGCATCGCTGCGCTCCCGCTCGGCATCTGCGGCGGCGAGGGCGCCGGCCATCTCATCCACAGCCGCCGCCGCCGCCCCAAGCTCGTCCCGGCGCGCTACACCGGTGCGGGCGGCAAGGTCGCCCCGCGCCACCCGAGCCGCCGTGCCCCCGATCTGCCCCAGATCCCGCGTCAACCCGCCGGCGAGCGTGGTGGCGAGCACGACACCGAGCCCGACGGCAAAGCCGAGCAGCACGGTGAGCAGCTGCAGGTCGTGGCTCTCGAGGAACATCAGGCGGGCGGCCACCCCGACGGCGACGGCCACGGCGAGCACGGCGGCGACCGCCATGACCACAACCGCCACCCGCAGCGAGCGGAGCCGCCCGATGGCTCGGGGCAGGAGCCAACCAAGAAGCGACGTGGCGAGCGCCATGGCGACGAAGTGCATCAGGAGCTGGGTGCGCTCTTCGCCGGACGGCCGCATCGTCACCTCGAACAGCGCAAGCGCCGCCGCCACCGCCACCCCCAGCGCGATGAACGTCTTCACGGCTCGAACCGGTACCCGACACCCCACACGGTGTGGAGCCAGCGGGGATGCTCGGGATCGACCTCGATCTTGGTGCGGAGCCGGCGAACGTGGACGGTCACCGTCGACGGATCCTGATAGTCGGACGACGAATCCCACACCCGCTCGAGCAGCTGGGACCTGGAGAACACCTGGCGAGGGGATGCCGCCAGGAACGCCAGCAGATCGAACTCCTTCGGGGTGAGCTCGACGATGTCGCCGTAGCGGACGACCTCGCGGGTGGCCCCGTCGATGGTGAGCCCGTCGAACGCGAGCTGGGCGGTGGGTGGTGTCGATCGGCTACGCCGAAGCACGGAACGCACCCGCGCCGAGAGCTCGCGGGGCGAGAAGGGCTTGACCACGTAGTCGTCCGCTCCAAGCTCGAGCCCCAGCACCCTGTCACCCTCGTCGGTGCGGGCCGTGAGCAGGATCACGGGGACGTCGCTTGTCCGCCTGAGCTGGGTGAGCAGCGAGAAGCCGTCGATCTCGGGGAGCATCACGTCGAGCACCACGAGGTCGAGCGGAGTGGTGCGAAGCGCCTCGAGCGCGGTGCGTCCGTCACCGGCCACCGACACCCTGCACCCGTCCCGCTCCAGGTAGGCGGTGACCACTTCGCACACCATCGGCTCGTCGTCGACGACGAGCACACGCGGTGCAGCGGTTACGGAGGCCACAGCGGCATCGTACGGCACCGGGAATGAACACGCCCGTGCCCGCTGGGTTTTCATGGATTGTTCACCAAGCGGGAACGCCCCCCACCGGCCTACCATCGGTGCGATGCACGTGCTGGTCGCCACGTCGGGGGTGCTCAACCCCAGCTCCGTGGTCGAGTTCTGCCGCAGGCTCGTCACGCCCGACGGTCACGTCACGGTCACGACGGTGATCGAGGTGCCGCGCCCCTTCCTCGATGAGCTGCGCACCGACCGGTGGCATCCGCTCGATGAAACCTC
>Ga0209398_1000084_pt1 | contig 70709 bp, 53 predicted proteins | sample AshMeaBigSpring_FD_184125 | JGI IMG/M metagenome (GOLD analysis project Ga0209398, IMG submission 184125) | Groundwater microbial communities from Big Spring, Nevada to study Microbial Dark Matter (Phase II) - Ash Meadows Big Spring (SPAdes)... | ecosystem: Environmental > Aquatic > Deep...
ATGATTTTTTTTCGGGAAATGATTTTTGGTATCGCAAAACAATTGGCAAAATAAACCTTCAAGTTGGCAAAAGATATTTCATTAATTTCAAAGGAGTTAACTGGAAGTCGGATATTTATTTTAATGGAAAACTGCTTGGAAAAATTAACGGAGCTTTTCAGCGTGCTGATTTTGAAGTTACCGATTTAATTACCTCAAACGGTGAAAATGTGTTGGCAGTTTTGGTTCACCATATCGAAAACTGGCAACCGGGCAAAGGAAAAGTTACCCGAAAGTATCTGGGAGCTCCTACTACCAATGGCGATGTTTCGGGTCTGGATAGTCCGGCTTTTTTGGCTGCTTCGGGATGGAACTGGTTGCCCATTGTTCGTGGTCGAAACACCGGAATATGGAACGATGTTACGCTTACTGAATGTGGAAATGTGAGTATTCACGATGCATGGATTAGTTCGAAACTGGCATTGCCCGATACCACCAAAGCGACACTTACAGTAAAAGCAACGCTGAAAAATCATTCTAATACAGATGTAAATGGTGTACTGAAAGTGAGTTTGGCAGGCAAAATAATTTCTTTTCCTGCAAGCATAAAGGCCGGGCAATCAAAAGATGTTGAATTAAATGCCAAACAATTTAAAGAACTGAATATCAAAAACCCAAAACTCTGGTGGCCAAATGGTTATGGCGATCAGCATTTGTACGATGCAAGCTTGAGTTTTGTTGAAAATAATGTGGAAACAGATACGCAACAATTTCAATTTGGAATTCGTGATATAACACACAAGGTAAAAAACAATATCCTGTTTTTGTATTGCAATGGTGTGCGAATCTTAGTGCGTGGTGGCAACTGGGGTTTACCTGAAGCCATGCTCCAATGCGATGATGCTGGCTACGACTTGCGGGTTCGTTTGCACAAAGAAGCCAATTTCAATATGATACGCAATTGGGTGGGACAAACCGGTCATGAGGCTTTTTACAGGGCTTGCGATAAGTATGGTATTATGATATGGGACGATTTTTGGCTGGCAAATCCGGTGGATGGACCTACTCCTAAGGATACGGCTATGTTTATGAACAATGTACGCGATAAAATAAAATGGGTGCGCCGACATGCTTCGGTAGCGCTTTATTGCGGACGAAACGAAGGTCTCCCACCTGCCGATTTGGATTCGGCCATGAACAAAGCTACGAAAGCTCTTGATGGTACACGTTTATACATACCCGAGTCGGCAAACGGAGTGGTTACCGGTCTGGGACCTTACGATGTGCGTCCTGTAAAATGGTATTTCGAAAATCGTGGCGTGACTTTTCACAGCGAATTAGGCATTATTGCTTTCCCCGAAGTGGAAACTATGCGCCGCATGCTTCCGGAGAAAAACTGGTGGCCAATCAATAATATGTGGGCTATTCACGATTATCAGTGGGGACGTTCCGAGAAATTTACCAACAGCATCACGGCTCGTTTTGGTGCGCCTGCGAGCATGGACGATTACAGCCGTCGAGCACAATTGCTCAATTACGAATCGGCCAAAGCCATGTTCGAGTGTCTGCAAAGCAATCAAGGGAGTGGTGTTTTATTGTGGATGAGTCAGGCAGCCTGGCCCTCAATGATTTGCCAGTTGTACGACCATTATTTTGAATATACTGCCTCGTATTTTGCAGTAAAAAAAGCATGCCGACCTATTCATGTTTTGTACGACCCGCGTAACAGCGAAATTCGATTGGCTAATAATGCCGCTGGGAAACTTAAAAGTGCAGTGGTAAAAGCCATTTTATATAATTTGAAAGGTGAAAAAATTGGTGAGCAAAAAGTTGATATTTCGGTTAACCCAACTTCTGCAAAAAGCTGTTTTGTGCTTAATAAGCCTAAAAACAATGAATTGCAATTTCTCAAATTGGAAGCAACAATTGACAACAAACAAGTGATTGATAATTTTTACTGGCTTTCGGATACCGACGAACAATGTTTGGCATTAAACAATATCCCGAAAGTGAATTTAGAAATCAAACAAAAAGTGCTAATTGAAAAAAATGAGGTGAAAGTTACAGTTGTTCTCCAAAACAATACATCCAATGTTTCATTGCTGAATAAGCTGAAAATTAAAACTGCGAATGGTGAAAGTGTATTACCTGTCTTTTTTAGCGATAATTATGTTTCCTTAGTTCCTGGAGAGTCAAAAACAATCACACTCAGTTTCGAAAATAAAGCAGCCTTTCAACAAGCAGTTTTAAATATTGAGAGTTGGAATAACGAAACCATTCGAATAAATTTAAAAAACGAATAATATGAGAAATGTAATTATTGCCCTGTTAGCAGGTATTTTAATTGGTGCTGGTGTCACCTTTTTGGTTGGGAAAAAAAGCACAACTAAAAAACTTTCTGACCCTCTAAAATCCAAAGTGCTATTCAGTACAGCCAACAACGTAACCGAAGGATATTATTTCCCAACGCACGATAATTTATTGGTGATGGACAGGTCGAATGCCGAAATGGCCGAAGCTTTTATTGTGCAAATTGCTCCCAATAAATTCACACACCGACATGTACACGACGATACCGAACAACTTTTTTATGTGCTTTCGGGCAAAGGCAAACTGGTGTTGGAACGACTTGGCAAAAAGGAGACATTTAGCCTTAATCCCACTGATTTTGTGCATGTTCCGCGCAATTGCTACCACCAGACTTTTTGCGAGGGCGCTGATTCGCTGAAGTATTTAGCCATCGACTGTTTCCCGAATGGACACAATCCGAACGAGGCAACTTGGGACGACCATGCCCGTGCTGTGTGCGATATGAATAAATGGGATTATAACGAAGCACGAATTAAGAAAAACTAAAAAATATTTGATATGAAACGAGCATTAAAATCAATCCTGATTCTTTCAGTGAGCATGCTGATGGCAGTGCCATTTACAGCGCAAAACAAAACTGCAACTAACAATTGGCCAATTATCACTCGCAAAGGTGATAAACTGTACGAAGGCGATAAGGTATTCCGGTTTATGGGATTAGCTGCGCCTAATATTCAACAAAATGAATCGCAAATCCGCGTAGACCGTACCAATCGTTTTCCAGACGAATACGAAATCCGCGACTTGCTCGATGGCATTCGTCGCGTGGGTGGACGTGCTACACGTACTTTTTCGCTTTCAGTGTATTCGCCATTAGATAACGGAATGCCGGTTTATATCGAAGGTCGTCGGAAATACAACGAAGAAGCTTTTCGCTGTCTCGACCGTGTGATTGCACTTAGTCATGAGTATGATGTGCGATTGATTATTCCTTTTATTGCTTCGCAAACTTTTGGGGGCATACGTGGTGTCGACGAATTTTCGGCCATTGCAGGCAAACCCAAAGGCGCATTCTGGACAGACGAAGAACAAAAAGCTGATTTTCGGCATTTTCTGGATTTTATGCTCAACCGTAAAAACACAGTAAATGGCATTCTTTATAAAAACGACCCTGCTATTCTGGCCTGGCAGTTGGGTAACGAATTTGGAAGTTACCCAGGCGATCGTGGTTTGAAATACGACGAGTGGGCACCTAAAATTCTGGATTGGAGCATAGAAATGGCTGCTTATATCAAAAAAGTAGACCCGAACCATTTGGTTATGGAAGCTGGTGGTGCCGATCGTGAGAAATTGATTCAAGACCCGAATATCGATGTTATCAGCGACCATTTGTACGAATACTGGAACCGCATGGGCGGAAAACCATGGCAATTGGCACCTATTGCGAAGGAAGCGTATGCGCAATGTAAAGGTCGTAAACCACTTATGATTGATGAGTTTGGATTAGGCTCTACCGAAAACATTCGCGAACTGATGAAAACCATTCGTGAAACCGAAATTGTTGGTGGATTGATGTGGAGCATACGCAGTCACCGTCGCGATGGCGGTTGGTATTATCACAATGAAGGAGGAACACCTGTTAACTCGTTTCACGTGCCCGGTTTCTCAGCTGGTTTTGTGTACGACGAAGTTCGCTTGCTCGACTTGCTACGTAAAGAAGCCTATCTGATACGTGGAATTCCAGCTCCGGCCATTCAAAAACCTGCTCCCGCTCCTGTTTTATTCACACAAAAAGATGGATTTACATGGCGTGGTGCAACGGGTGCTGCTTATTATGTGATTGAACGTGCCGAAGTAGCAAAAGGACCCTGGAAAGTACTGGCAACCGGTCTGGAAGATTCAGTGTTGGCCGATGTCGTGAAATTTGAACCGTCACCTGAAGCATCTGAACCATTAGTTTTGTATGCAGACGAAACAGCCGAAAAGGGCAAAACTTATTTTTATCGTATTAAAGGTGTGAATGTAGCGGGAGAATCGGCTTATTCGCCTGTATTAAAAGTAATTAAATAGACATTATTTTAATTAATGATATTGGACACATAGAATCACATAGTTCGGAAAATAAATAGTATTTCGACCACATAGTCATTGCTGCTAAAGCATCAATACTTAGCTTCAAATTAATTTGAAGCAGCTATGTGTACTTATATATTGAAAAATATTTAATGAAATAATATTAATCTATTGTGTTCTATGTGGTAAAAAAAATAAAATATTTTAACTCTAATGTACACTGCAAATTCAGACAGATATAACGAGATGCTTTACCGCCGTTGTGGTAAAAGCGGACTTAAATTGCCGGCTCTTTCGTTGGGTTTGTGGCATAATTTTGGCGACGTGGATGTGTTTTCCAACTTTCGGAGCATCATTCATCGTGCCTTTGATTTGGGAATAACGCATTTTGATTTGGCCAATAATTACGGGCCACCTCCGGGTTCGGCCGAAACTAATTTTGGCAAAATTCTGCAACAGGACTTAAAACCCTATCGCGATGAGTTAATTATTTCGACCAAAGCAGGTTACGATATGTGGGCGGGTCCTTATGGCGAATGGGGCTCCCGCAAATACATGCTGGCCAGTTTAGATCAAAGTCTGAAACGCATGCAACTCGATTATGTGGATATCTTTTATTCACATCGTCCCGATCCGGAAACACCACTCGAAGAAACAATGGGTGCTTTGGATTATGCCGTGCGAAGTGGAAAAGCGCTTTATGCAGGTATTTCCAATTATCCGGCCGAACTGGCTGCTCAAGCTGCTGATATTCTGAAACAAATGGGAACGCCCTGTCTGATTCATCAACCTAAATATTCGATGTTCGAACGTTGGGTCGAAAGCGGATTACTCGATGTGCTTGCCGAAAAAGGCATGGGCTGTATTGCTTTTTCACCCTTGGCGCAGGGTTTATTGACCAATAAATACCTGAAAGGAATACCCGAAAATTCAAGAGCAAACAAAGCACATGGTGCATTGCAATCAGGGCAAATAACTCCAGAAATAAGGGGGAAAATTAATGCTTTAAACGAAATTGCATTGGAGCGCAATCAATCTTTGGCACAAATGGCTATCGCCTGGTTGTTGAAAGACGAACGCATAACCTCCGTTTTGATTGGCGCAAGCAGTGTGGCGCAACTCGAAGATAATGTTCGTTCGCTTGGCAATATCAGTTTTACCGAACAGGAACTTGAACGTATCGAAACTATTTTGAAATAACCAATTTTTAATTTCTATAAAACTATCGAATATGATTAAATCATTAACATTAAATAAGAGCTCTTTTCTATCACTTTTGTTCTTATTTATAATCGCTTTTGGGCTAAAGGCGCAAGCACCTGTCAATCCGAAAGCTACGGTCGAAGCCAAAAAACTAAAAGCCTTTCTGGACGCCACTTATGGTAAAAAAATCATTTCGGGCCAGGCTTTCGAAAGCGTGAACGAAACATGGCTAACACGTATCAGCGAAGCAAGTAACGGTAAGCAACCGGCAATTCTTTCGCTCGATTTTATGAACTCCATGCCCTGGCGCGTGGCGAATGGGGCAAAACCCAATGAAACTACCGATATGGGTATCGATTGGGTGAAAAATAAAGGGGGTATTCTGGAAATGCACTGGCACTGGGATGCTCCCAAAAACAGTGACTTCAGTACCTGGCAGGCTTTTTATACCAAAAACACCACTTTCGATTTAGTGTATGCGCTTAGTAATCCCACGAGCGAAGATTATCAGCTACTGATTCGCGACATCGATATTGTGGCCGAAAAACTGTTGCGTATGCAGAACGAAGGCATTGCTTTGCTTTGGCGACCTTTGCATGAGGCTGAAGGAAAATGGTTTTGGTGGGGAGCAAAAACAGGAACAGCATGTACGCAACTGTACCGCATTTTGTATGACAGGTTGGTTAATCATCATGGTATCAATAATTTAATTTGGGTGTGGAACAGCTATGGTACTACCAAAGAAAACTGGTATCCGGGCGACGATGTGGTGGATATCGTGGCTTGGGATTATCCTGATTACAATCAGAATACAGGCTCGTGGAAGCAGTATCAGCAGCTTTTTGGCAACAAAGGAAAATTATTTGCCCTGGGCGAAGATGGCAAACTGACCGACCCTGATGTATGGGCACAGCAACCCTGGTTGTATTTTATTACCTGGGCTTATATGATAAAAGATCCTAGTCAGAATAGTGGAAAAAATACAGCCGAATGGATTAATCGTGTGTACAACGACCCACGTGTTTTGACGCTCGACGACCTGCAATCGGGCCCCAAAGCCTATATCGATGCGCAATCCATAGTTTTCGACACCGACGGAAATGGAAAAGAACTTGTTTCGCTCAGTGCGGCTCGTAGCAATACCACCGAAGGTCAGATTACTTCGTATGTGTGGTCGGTAAATGGTGTGGAAAAAGCCACAGGCGTGCAGGCTCAAATTGAATTAGAACTGGGTAAACACGAAATTGTACTTACAGTAACTACCAGTACGAATCAAACCAAAACCGCCCGCTTTACGGTAAATGTAAAACGCGTGAGCCTTAGTCTGAATAAACCCTTTACAGTATCGTCAACCGAAGCAAATTTAGGAAACGCGGCTGCCAATGCGGTGGATGGAAATCTTTCTACCCGTTGGTCGAGTTTGTATGCCGACCCACAATGGTATCAAATTGATTTAGGTCGTATGTATAGCATCGACGAAGTGGCTGTTTCGTGGGAAGTGGCATCTGCAAAAAGCTTTTTTGTGGAAGTTTCGGAGAATGGCACAAATTGGAACATGCTGGCTGCCCGATCGAATTTACCTGCCGGAGCACGTATCGATGAGTTTAAGGGCTTAAGTGGTAAAGGCCGGTATATCAAGCTTACAGGCACTGAACGTACAACAACCTGGGGATATTCCATTTATGAATTCGAAGTATATGGTAATGTACCTACAGGTATTGCCGAAACAAAAAATTCAGTGTTGAAGTTTCAAACCAATGTGCTGAAACAGAATGAACAGCTGCAAATTTTTTGTACAAATGATGTGTTGCCTTTGAGTTATAATATTTATAATACTACAGGTAAAATGGTACAAAGTGGCCAATTAGTTAATTCACATTCAAACCTTTCACTTCATCAATCGCTGGCAAAAGGATTTTATTTTGTGAAATTTCAAAATACAGCTTTTTCAGAATTATTAAAATTTTTAATTGTATAAATAATTGATAATGAAAAAGATATTGTTGAGTATTGTTGTTAGTTGCGTAGCATTAATGAGCCATGGACAAGTAATATTTACACCATGGGCAAATGTAAAAAGCATTTTAGTTGGTGGTCAGGAAATGAAATTCGAGACATCATTGCGTTCGGTAAATACGGATTGGAAAGGCTATGTTAAAACTGAGAAATATAATTGGGAAGGAAAACAGACTTATACCGTAACAGGGAAAACGCACACAGCTTCTCACTTTCTGTTGGGAACGCCTCTTAATTTTAATGCTAAGATGACTGATTTGAATCAGGGTAAGGCTAAAGTTGAAATGGAAGTAATTGCATCCGAAGCATATAAACAAGCTGGTACTTATTATTGCATGGAGGTGCCTGAAGGAGATTTTTCAGAAGGATCCATTTTATTTTATAACGACAAAAAACTTGTTGGCAAACTTAATTTAAACAGGGCGAATAAAGCTAAAAATGGAGAATTTATAAGGTTAAAAGCCAATAGGGTAGTTTGGAAATCGGAAAAAAAAGAATATTCGCTTGCTTCATCTGAAAAAAACACCATTTTTCTTCGACAGGATTTTGATGGTAATCCGGCCTATAAAAACGATCCATGGCCGCAACAAACATTTGTAAATAGTGATCCGATATTGAAAAAAGCAAATTATCAGGTGTATTTTACAATGATAAATGGCAATGCTTCCAAAGGGTTGAATAAAAAAATGTCGTTTGAACTAAATGTTTCCGGTGAAATTGATTATTCCCCGGCAACCATCACCTTAGATACAAAAAATCCCGGACGTAAATGGGAGGGCATAAGTGGTAATTATCGCAATCAGTTCCCCGACAAAGACCCCATGGTAATTGATTATTGCTTAGATAGTTTAAGGGTAACCTGGGGACGTATCTCAATGTGGTGGGAAAACTGGCAGCCCGATGAGTTCGTAAATCCTACCGAACAGGCAAAATCCGGAAAGCTTCCAACTCATGTTTACGAACAAATGCAATTGGCTCAAAAACTTCAAAAGCGCAATATCCCCATCATAGTTTCGGTTTGGGCGGCACCCGATTGGGCTGTTGATAAAAATAATAAAGCTAAAAAAGGAGTGCATCTGGACCAGGCTAAAATGAATCAGATTTGTGAATCAATTGCTCAATATTTATTGTATTTAAAACAAGAGTATGGTGTTGAAGCCAGTCTGTTTTCGTTTAACGAACCCGATTGTGGTGTGGAGGTTTATCAAACACCCGAAGAGCATGCCATTTTTAATAAAGCAATCGGAACATGTTTAAAATCAAAAGGTTTAGCTACTAAAATGCTTTTGGGCGATACCGGACATGGAACAGCACTCGCCAATAAAATTGTGTGGCCAAGCATCAATGATAAGGATATTCATCAATACATAGGTGCAATTGCATTACATACCTATCATGGTTGCAACGAAAGGGATTTGAATGAATGGGCACGTGCTTCGAAAGCCATCAATGTACCTTTGATGGTAACCGAAGGTGGCGAAAACTCAGCAGCGCATCGCTACCCCCTCGTTTTTCTTCAGTCCTGGTTTCAACTCGATGAAATTGATACGTATATTCGTATTTGTAATGCATGCCAGCCAGTTACGGTTATGGAATGGCAACTTACGTCTGATTATTCGGTATTGACCGGTGCAGGATTGTACGGCGACAATGGCCCATTGCGACCAACACAACGTTTTTGGAATCTGAAACAACTTGGAGCAACCCCTTATGGTGCATTTTGGATGCCCGCAACGTCGAGCCGCTCCGACATAAGTTGTGCCGCTGCAGGCGATATTGCAAATTCAAAATATGCTGTTCATTTAGTGAACAATGGAGCCCAGCGCGAAGTGACACTTCAGGGTCTTCCTTCGTCGGTAAAATATTTAAATATGTATATTACCGATGCAACACAGGGCATGAAAAAAACGAAAACGATAAACGTAAATAATGGAAAGGCTTCATTTATACTTGAATCACAAGCCTATACAAGCTTATTTAATGATTAATTTTAATAAATCACATAGAATGAAACAGTTGAGATTGACCGGCCTGTTTTTGCTTTTTGCTTTTCTTGTGCAAGCACAAATTCAAAACACACAACTTTTAAATCAATCCGTTACTCAATACCAAAAAGCGGAATGGAATATTGACATAAACACAGATTTTGTTAACCCGTTTGATATGAATGAGATAACAGTTGACATGTGCCTGACTTCACCCTCAGGTAAAAAGTTGGTGTTGCCTTGCTATTACGAATCGGGTACAAGTGGAAGTAAATCGCTTTGGAAAGCTCGCTTTACAGCACGTGAAAAAGGAAAATACAGCTATCATTTCGAACTTAAAAAAGCTTCAGGAAAAACATTTTCAAGCCCAGAACAAGCATTCAATGCAAAGGCCTCAAAAGCAAAAGGTTTTTTGAATCTGAATAATTTGTGGACGTTGAAATACGATAACGGCACTTTGTTTCGTGGTATTGGCGAAAATATCTGCTGGGAATCTCGCGACGAAGATGACTCACGCTATTTCAAGAAACTACATGAGGATAAACGCTTCAATTACAACTATATGTTGAAAAAACTGGCTGCCAATGGTGGAAATTTTTTCAGAACATGGATGATTTACTGGAACCTGCCGGTGGATTGGAAAAAAGTACAAAATAACAGTCGCTATCAAAACAGCGATTCGTACTTTAACGAAAGCGGCATGAAGCGTATGGATGAGTTGGTGCAGCTTTGCGACTCACTTGGTATACATATGATGTTGGCGCTCGAAAGTCATGTGGGATTGATGGGCTCTGGTTGGGAAACTAGCAATTACAATATTGTCAATGGCGGTTTTGCAAAAACGCCGACTGAATTTTTCGCATTGCCGGCTGCCCGTGCGCAATACAAAAATAAACTGCGCTTAATGGTGGCACGCTACGGTTATAGTCCGTCCATTGGTGCATGGGAGTTTTTCAACGAAGTGGATAATGCCATGTACAACGGCGGACCCGACAAGCAAATTCCCGCTGATGTGGTTACAGATTGGCACAACGAAATGAGCTCTTATCTTAAAGCGGTCGATCCTTACAAACACATTGTAACAACCAGCGTTTCGCATCGCGATATTCCGGGCATGAACGATTTGCCGAATATCGACATTAACCAACGCCATATTTATAAAAACACGGCTGGTATTCCGTCAACAATAATGGATTATACAGCAAAACACAATAAACCCTACATTATTGGCGAATCCGGTTACGAGTGGGATTGGAGCAAGGATTTTAACGCAATTGCACCCGAAATGGACGGTGATTTTCGCAGGGCATTGTGGCTTGGTTTGTTCAATCCAACTCCTGTTTTACCCATGAGCTGGTGGTGGGAGTTTTTCGAAAATAGGGGCATGATGTCGTATTTTGCTATCGTCAAACAAATAAACGACGATATGCTTCAAGTAGGAAAAGGCAGTTTCGAAAAATTAGATGTAAAGAGCAACGAAAAATCAATGGAAGTATATGGTGTGAAGTGCGGTTCTAAAAAATACATTTATTTGTACAATGCTTCGCAAAAAGACAAGAAAATTGCTTTGTCTAACATCAATCTAACCAAAATAAAAGGGAATGTTCAGGTGTTAGATTGTGAATCAGGAAATTATAAAACAGCAAAATATAATCGCACAAGCGATGGTAGTATAGCTGTGAGTGAGTTGGTTTTAAGCCCTAAAAAAGAAATTGTTTTAATTATTAAGTAACCGAATGAGAACTGCAATATATGTGCTTACACGCGACAAAATGCCATCACTCAAATAAATAAACTTTGATAGAAAAATAAACGAAAGTTATATGCAGATTTCAAAATTCTTTTTCTTTTTATCGTTGGCTTTGGTTCAGAACAGCCCTTTCTTGTGGGCTCAAAAAACCGAGAATTCACAACCGGTAACTGCTGATAAAAATGCAACTCCAGCCACTCAGGCATTGTTTTACAATATGATGCGGGGTTCTCAGAAATACATCATGCTGGGTCATCAGGATGGTGTGGCTTATGGGCGTACATGGCACAACGAACAGGGACGATCGGATGTAAAGGAAACCGCAGGCGACTTTCCGGCTGTGGTGGGGTGGGAGTTAGGTGACCTTGAACTGGGTGCTGAACATAACCTCGACTCGGTTTATTTCAGCGATATGAAACGCCTGATTCGCGAAGTGTACGAGCGGGGAAGTATCAATACCATCAGCTGGCATGCCAATAATATTGCAACCGACAGCTCTGCCTGGGATTGCAAGCAGGATACTGTGGTTCGTAGTGTACTAGTCGGTGGAGTTAATCATCAACGCTTCTTAGGCTATCTCGACCGCTTAGCCGATTTTTTTCACGACCTGAAAGATAAAAACGGCAATCCGATTCCGGTTATTTTCCGCATGTATCATGAGCATACCGGAGCCTGGTTTTGGTGGGGAGCCAAACAATGTACACCCGACGAATACAACGAACTTTACAGAATGACTGTGCGCTACCTGCGCGATGTTAAAAATGTGCATAATTTGCTTTATGCCTTTTCAACAGCCGAGATTACTGACAAAGCACAATTCCTAAGTCGTTATCCCGGCAACGAATGGGTGGATATCGTTGGTTTCGATACCTATTGCCACGATACCCCCGAAAGAGTAGAACAATACAAACAGATTATGAAAACCGGACTTGATGTGGTTACGCAGTTTGCTGCCGAAAACAATAAAATTGCCATTATGGCTGAAACAGGTCAGGAAGGAATCAAGGTGAAAAACTATTATACAAAGGTTTTATTACCATTAATTAAGCCCTGTAAAATCAGTTATGTGTTGCTTTGGCGAAATGCTTTTACTATCAAAAAGCATTATTACATTCCCTATCCGGCACATCCCGAAGCAAAAGATTTTATACGTTTTACTAAAAATTCGCGAATAATTTTAAGTAGCAAAGCAGCAAAATACAAATTCTACAATTATTAATTTCAAAAAAAAATATACTTTATGACAAACTTTGAACAAAGAGTGAAAGCTATTCAAACAAAACACGAGGAATTACTATCAGCAAAAAATGTAAAAATACAGAATGGAAATGGAATATATGACAGGTACGAAAACCCGATTATCACTGCCGACCATATTCCGTTAAACTGGCGCTACGATTTTAATCCCAATACAAACCCACATTTTATGGAGCGTATTGGTGTAAATGCGACATTAAATTCAGGAGCAATAAAATGGAATGGAAAATACGTACTGGTGGTTCGTGTTGAAGGCAATGACCGAAAATCGTTTTTTGCCATAGCCGAAAGTGAGAATGGAGTGGATAACTTCCGTTTTTGGGATGAGCCGGTAACACTTCCCGAAACCGAAGACCCCGATACCAATGTGTACGACATGCGACTTACAGCTCACCAAGATGGCTGGATTTACGGCGTGTTTTGCAGCGAACGGAAAGACCCTGCTGCACCTGCCGGCGATTTATCATCGGCGGTAGCTGCTGCCGGTATTGCACGAACCAAAGATCTTATCAATTGGGAGCGTTTACCCGATTTGAAAACTAAAAGCCAACAACGCAATGTGGTGTTGCATCCTGAGTTTGTGGATGGTAAATATGCCTTGTATACTCGTCCGCAAGATGGATTTATTGATACCGGTAGTGGTGGTGGTATCGGTTGGGCATTGGTCGACGATATGACAAATGCTGAAATCACTGAAGAAAAAATCATCAATCACCGTTATTATCATACCATTAAAGAGTTGAAGAATGGCGAAGGTCCACACCCAATCAAAACCGATAAAGGTTGGTTGCATTTGGCGCATGGAGTACGCAATTGTGCAGCTGGACTTCGTTATGTACTATATTTGTATCTGACTGATTTAGTAGACCCAACGAAACTCATTGCCGAACCTGCCGGATTTTTTATGGCACCTCAAAACGAGGAGCGTGTAGGCGATGTTTCTAATGTTTTATTCTCTAACGGTTGGATTGCCGACGAAGATGGAACTGTGTTTATTTATTATGCCTCATCGGACACGCGCATGCATGTGGCTACATCAACCATCGAAAAACTGCTCGATTATGTAACCAATACTCCTGCCGATGGTTATCGTACTTTTGCTTCGGTTCAAACAATTAAAAACCTGATTTCGGCAAACAAAAATCTTTTAAAGTAATTTGCTATTATAAAATCTGTTATGATTAAACTTAAAGAAAAAATTGCGTACGGTTTTGGCGACATGGCTTCGTCCATGTTTTGGAAACTGTTTGGTATGTACCTGATGATTTTTTATACCGATGTATATGGATTGCCGGCTGCTGTTGTGGGTACCATGTTTCTGATTACCCGCGTTTGGGATTCGCTTTTCGACCCCATTGTGGGCGTTGTGGCCGACCGTACACAAACCAAATGGGGAAAATTCCGTCCCTATTTATTGTTTGCTGCTGTGCCATTTGGATTAATTGGTGTGCTTACATTTACCACTCCTGATGTGGGCTATACCGGAAAGGTGATTTATGCCTATATCATGTATTCGCTTATGATGATGGTGTATTCGCTTATCAATGTGCCTTATGCATCGCTTTTGGGCGTAATGTCGGCGCAACCTGCCGAACGAAATGTGTTGTCAACTTTCCGTATGGCTTTTGCTTATTTGGGTAGTTTTATTGCTCTGTTATTAATCGAACCATTGGTTGAGTTTTTCAGTAAATCGACCGGAGCGGCTCAACCTGATTTGCAGTTAGGCTGGCAAATGGGAGTTGGTGTAATTGCAATCATTTGTATCACACTTTTTCTGTTGAATTTTGCATGGACCAAAGAGCGTGTTAAACCTTTGAAAGAAGAAAAAACGCCACTTAAAACCGATTTGCGTGACTTATTTAAAAATGGTCCGTGGTGGATTTTGTTGGGTGCGGGTATTGCTGCACTTATCTTTAATTCTATTCGCGATGGTGCAACGGTTTATTATTTCAAATACTTTATTCAGGATGTAGAGGCATTCAAAATTGGAGCATTGGGAACTACTATTACGCTTACGTCACTTTATTTAGTATTGGGTCAGGCTGCCAATATTGTGGGTGTAGTACTTGCAGCGCCGGTTTCGAATCTGATTGGAAAGAAAAACACTTATTTATCAGCTATGGTGTTGGCCACTATTTTAAGTGTTATTTTCTTCTGGTTCGGGAAAACTAATTTGGTGAGTATTTATTTATTCCAATTTCTGATTAGTATTTGTGCCGGAAGTATTTTCCCCATTTTGTGGTCGATGTATGCCGATTGTGCCGATTATTCGGAGTTAAAAACAGGCAATCGGGCAACAGGACTCATCTTCTCTTCATCGTCCATGTCACAAAAGTTTGGATGGACTATTGGTGGAGCATTAACGGGTTGGCTGTTGGGATATTTTGGCTTCCAAGCCAACGAAGTTCAAAGTGTCGAAGCTCAAAATGGTATTCGCATGATGCTCAGTTTTCTACCGGCCATTGGCACAGTGCTTTCGGTAGTGTTTATTTCATTTTATCCGCTGAGCGAAAAGCGAATGAAGGAAATAACTTCTGAACTGGAACAAAAAAGAGCCATGGAATATAAGTAAACGAATTTATAAAAATGAACTACGACATACAACAACTCAAAGCGGAGGTTGAAAAAGAGTTAATTCAGAATATCCTTCCGTTTTGGATAAATAACATGCCCGACACCAAAAATGGTGGATTCTTCGGACAAATAGATGCTGCAAATAAAATTATTAAAGATGCTCCAAAAGGCGGTATTTTGAATAGTCGCATATTGTGGACATTCTCGGCGGCTTATCGCGTTACAGGCAATACGCAGTATCTTGAAACTGCACAGTGGGCAAAAGAATATTTGCTTTCAAAATTCATTGATAAAACCTATGGTGGTGTTTATTGGCAGCTCGATGCAAAAGGTACCCCGATCGATACAAAAAAACAAATTTATAACCTTGGTTTTGCCATTTATGGTTTGAGTGAGTTTTATCGCGCCACTAAAGACGCTTCTGCACTCGAGGAAGCAATTAAGCTTTATAATTTAATAGAGCAATACAGTTATGATCCTGTAAATAATGGTTATTTTGAGGCATTTACACGCGAATGGAACGGGATTGACGATATGCGCCTGAGTGCAAAAGATGCCAACGAGAAAAAGACGATGAATACGCACCTTCATATTTTGGAGCCTTATACCAACTTGTACCGCGTTTGGAAATCGCCTGATTTAAAACAAAAAATCCAACAGCTGATTCGAATTTTTATTGATAAAATTCTGAATAAAGAAAATCATCATTTAGGTTTGTTCTTTGATGAAGAATGGAATAGTAAAAGTGATTCGTTCAGTTATGGGCACGATATTGAAGCTGCCTGGCTTATACATGAAGCAGCGATTGAAATTGACGATAAAGTTTTGTTAGCTGAAGTTCGCAAACATATTCTTCCGATTGTAGATGCAGCTCTTGAAGGCTATCAGACCGATGGAAGTCTCGCTTATGAGTACGATGCAATAAATATGCATACTGACACCGAACGGCATTGGTGGGTTCAGGCCGAGGCTATGGTAGGTGCTTATGATGCCTATCAGTTATGTGGTAATGAAAAATATCTGACAGTTGTATTTCAAACATGGGAATACATCAAAGCAAATATTATTGACAAAAACCATGGTGAATGGATTTGGAGTCGCATGCCCGATGGCAGCATTCATCCCACGCAGGACAAAGCCGGATTTTGGAAATGCCCCTATCACAACGGACGAATGTGTATGGAGTTGATGGGACGGATTTGAAAAGTTCCCCATTTTTCCATTTGTATACTTCTTTGTAACTATTGTGTACAAACGAATAGGGTAATTCTGACTATTTTTGTGGCATTAAATTTTGTTACATTAAAAATATCATGAGAAAAATTGCCCTATTCGTTTTATTTTTTTTGCTGATAAGCCAGTCAGCAGTTGTTTTTTCCCAAAAGAACAAAAAGTCAACCATTTACCAAAAGGGCTGGATTGACCTTAATAAAAATGGTGTAAAAGACATTTACGAAGACCCGACACAATCCGTTGAAAAGCGGGTGGGAAACCTTGTTTCGCAAATGACGCAGGACGAAAAAACCTGTCAGTTGGCAACTTTGTATGGTTTTGGTCGCGTTCTGAAAGATTCACTACCTACTCTGGCATGGAAAAATGCGATTTGGAAAGATGGGATTGCCAATATCGACGAGCATCTGAACGGATGGCGTGATGCGGGTTCGAAAGTTAATAACCGCCTCGATATTATTACAGATACAAAAAAACACGTGGAAGCCATGAATACCACGCAGCGGTTTTTTATCGAAGAAACCCGACTGGGGATTCCGGCTGAGTTTACCACCGAGTGTGTGGGTGGTGTTTGTGCTTATGGAACTACATCCTTTCCAATTCCAATTGCCCTGGGAAGTAGTTGGAACAAAGATTTAATTTATAAAATTGGTGAAATAGCCGCTGCCGAAGGTCGCTCTATGGGATATTCCAACCTGTATGCGCCGGTGCTCGATGTGGTGCGTGACCAACGTTGGGGACGTATTGAAGAAAACTACGGCGAAGCTACTTATCTGGTGAGTCAAATGGGTGTGGCTATGGTAAAAGGAATTCAAAAAGATCTGAAAGCCGCTTCTACAGCCAAACATTTTGTGATGTACAGCGCCAATTTTGGTGCACGCGAAGGCTCAGCACGTACCGATCCGCAAATTCCGTTGCGCGAAGCCGAAACCTTGTTGGTTCCACCTTTTCGCGAAGTGGCGAAAGCCGGTATTCTGGGCATGATGGCGTCGTACAACGATTATGATGGCGTTCCGATTATTGGTAGTCGCTATTGGCTAACCGACCGCCTGCGCCACGAATTTGGCTTCAAAGGTTATGTGGTTTCCGACAGCGAGGCTATGGAGCATTTATATTCGAAACACAAAGTGGCACCAACGCTCGAAGATGCAGTGGCTATGGCTGTAAACGCAGGTATGAATGTGCGAACCACTTTCAAAACACCTGAAACGATGATTCTGCCATTGCGAAAAGCACTGAAAGAAGGTAAAATATCGGAACAAACATTGAATCAACGTGTTGGTGAGGTGTTGAAAGTGAAATTCCTGACCGGACTTTTCGACCACCCTTATATTGCCGATGCTGCTGAAACTCAAAAAACCATTCAGAATCCTGAACACAAAAAAATATCGTTGCAGGCTTCACGCGAATCGATTGTGTTGTTGAAAAACGAAAACAATATTTTACCGCTCGACAAACAAAAACTAAAATCTATAGCCGTAATTGGACCGAATGCAACAGATAAAACCTTTGCGCAAGGACGTTATGGAGCACAGGGCGTTGAACCTGTTACGGTTTTGCAGGGAATAAAAGATAAAGTTGGAAAAACTGTGGAAGTTCGTTATGCCAAAGGTTGCGAAATAGCCGACAAAAACTGGCCCGAAAGTGAAGTGTTGCCAGTTCTGCCAACTGCTGCTGAATTAGCACAAATCGACAGTGCTGTTCAGGTCGCCAACCAATCGGATGTTGTGGTGTTGGTGTTGGGAGGTTCTTTGCTCACTTCGGGCGAAGCCAAATCGCGTACCGACCTCGATTTGACAGGTTTTCAATTGCTTTTGGCACAAAAAATTCACGAAACAGGCAAACCCGTTGTGGTTGTGTTTATCAATTCCATGCCCATTACTTTTAACTGGATAAAGAAAAATATTCAAGGCATTATCGAAGCCTGGTATCCCGGACAGCAGGGTGGTACAGCGTTGGCCGATGTTATTTTTGGCGATTACAATCCCGGAGGAAAACTATCGATTACTTTCCCCCGTTCTGTAGGTCAGTTGCCGATGAATTTCCCATCGAAACCGCAGGCACAAACCGACGAAAGCGACGAGGTACGTCTTCGTGGCAAGTTATATCCGCTCGGATTTGGATTGAGTTACACCACTTTTGAGTATTCGAACCTGAGTGTAACACCCGAAAAACAAAATTCGCAGGCAACATTTACCGTTAGTTTCGATTTGAAAAATACGGGCACTCGTGAAGGCGATGAAGTGGTGCAACTTTATACGCATCAGCGCATTAGTTCGCTAACGGTTTACGATAAAAACTTATGCGGATTCGAACGTGTAAACCTCAAAGCAGGCGAAACCAAACACATTTCGTTCAAAATCCACCCAACTGATTTACAAATTCTGAATGAGAAAATGCAATGGGTTGTTGAACCGGGCGTTTTCGATGTTTGGATTGGTGCTTCGAGCGAAGATATTAAGTTGAAAGGACAATTTAGCGTTGAAAAATAAATCAATAAATATGTCCTTTAAAAATATTCTTTTCGCTGTTTTATTGTTTGTTGCATTTTCAACACAGGCACAAAACACGCTTTACAGTATCGAAATATCACCACTCAGCACCGATGAACGTATTGCTTTACTGGCTTTGCAGGGACTTGTTAACCGCAGTGGCGCTCAAATTATGATTGAACCTGCTGCCGAAGGTTGCTTCAGACCGGGCTCGTACGATGTGCAGAAGAATAATGTTCCTATAAACGGTCAGCCAGCTATAACAGCCGAAACCATTCGCAAATTTCCGAATATCGAAAATGTTTGGATGGATTTTTACTCACGCAAACTGGATAGACCATTGCTGCGGGTTGGTTTTGCCGAACTGTTTCAGAAGTTCGAACGAGTATATAAGGGAGTTGTAGTTTATAATTCTGAAAATATGTTGGGCGACATTGCCATTGCCACCACCATTTCAGGATTGTACGATGCCATTCCCGTTACCACTGATTTGAGAATGAAGTACCCTTTTTTCAATAAAAATATTGTTGAGGATTTGACTAAAAAAACGTTTAACAGCAAAACGGATGCTCAACAATGGGCTCTCGATAAATATCTGAAAAAATGCAGTCGCACAGCAGCTTATTCGTATTGGGCGAAGGAAAACAATTTTTTCAGCATCGATTATGCCGTGCAAAACCGCCTGTTTGCGTTCGACTTATCGTTTACCAGCCCGAAAGTTCATAAAAACGGTGAAGGAAAAGAATGCCCGGTGGATACAGCGCAATCCGTTTTGCTCGACCGTATTTTTGCCTATCTAAAACCTGCTTCCATTATTTGGGGTTGGTCCAATGATTACGAATACATTATTCAGGCCCGCTGCGGCGATGGCGGACATGCACTGATTTGCAGCAATGTTTCGCCCAATTTGTCGTTTCATGCGGCGGTAAAACCTGAAACAGCAAAACTAAAACAGCCCAGAGCTTTTGGAACTGCCAATAAATCGTTGGAAAACAAAGTGTACCTCACGTTCAGTGTGAACGAAGGCGATACCTACAAATCGGTGGGAAATTTAATGAACGAAGGCAGTTGGATACACGATAAACGCGGTAAAATCCCAATGAACTGGCCTGTAAATCCGTATTTGTTACATTTGTTGCCCGGACTAGCCTCGTTTTATTACGAAACAGCCACGCCGCTGGACTATTTTTACGTGTCAACTTCAGGAATCGGCTATTTTGATGCTTCGTTTTCCACCGACAAACAACGCGCTGTGTATGCAAAACGAAATAAAAAAGAAGCTGCTTTGGCCGATTTGCATTACATTGATGTGTGGTGGAATAATTTTAGTTGGAAAGATAAATGGATTGACGATATGGGCGTAAAAGGTTATACGCTTTGGAAAGGCCACGAAAAGGTGGATTATACAAAACGGAATCTTGTGATTGAAAGTGATATGTATTACATGAAATCAGATGCCGCTAAAATGGCTAATTACATTGCGGAGCAAACCAAAGAAATTCAGCATCAGCCATGGTTTATTCATGTGTATGGTTGCAGTCCGGCGTTGGCAGCAGGTGTAATGGAATTGCTCGGCAATAATAAATACGAAGCTGTTTGTCTGGACGATTTTTTTGATTTAGCTCTGAAAGCCCGTCCGCAGATAGAGGGAAAAACAATTATGAAGAATAAAGAGTTATTTTCGAAATAAAATTGTAATTTCGTAAAATGCAAAGAATGTTTTTTTCTAATTGAATTTAAACCCCGAAAGTTATAAAGTTGTTTTTGTAAGTGACAGATATACAGCATTTTGATTTTTAGTATACTCTTTTGAAAGAAAAGGGTACTCTGAAAGGAATAGCGCAGACTACATTTGCAGAAAAAATTTAAGAAAAAATGAGAATCACAATTTTAGCGCTTTGTTTATTTTTTGCCGGATTTGGTTTTGCCGGAAATAATGTGTACACAATCGATATTTCGACACTCACAAATGACGAAGTTGTATCGGTACTCGCATTGCAGGGATTAGCCAACCGACAGACTCCGCAAATACTGATTGAGCCACGCAGCAAAGGTGGGTTCAAAGGTGGTGGTTACAAAGTGGCGAATATTAACCTGCCTTATGATGGTATGGTACCACTTTCGGCCGAAACGCTTGCTAAATACGAATCGCTCGAAAGTGTGTGGATGGAATTTTATAAAAACACCTACGGATATAATTTTCAACGCGTAACTTATACTGAACTATTCAACCAGTTTTCGTCGGTTTACAAAGGGATAATACTATACGATGCTGCAACGGCAACGCTTCACACACCATTGGCAGCAACCATTGCCGGAGTGAAAGATGGAATTCCGGTTACTTCGGCTTTGCTTACCAAATATCCGTTTTTAAAAGTTGATACACTCGAAAATCTGGTAACACGAAATTTTACAACTCGTTTTGCAGCACAAAAGTGGTTGGTAGAAAATTATCTGAAACAAACAAACAAAGACATGGCTTATTCGTACTGGAGCCGTGAGAATAACTTTTTCACAATCGATGTAGCTGTAGCAAAAAAACTGTTTACGTTCGATTTGTCCTTCACAAGTGCGGAAGTGAATAAAAGCGGTACAGGCGCTACGCTGACTTACGATGCCGCTGAAGCGGCTTTACTCGATTCGGTTTTTGCGCATCTCAATCCCGGAAGTGTTATTTTGGGATGGGGCTCTTCCGACGAATATGTAATTCAGGCCCGCTGTGGAAATCGCGGACATGCACTGATTTGCACCAACACAACACCGAATTTTTCGTTTCATGCCGTTGCACTTGTTACCGAAACTGCATTTACCCAGAAACGTCAGCTTACAGCCAATGATGTTGCGCTCGAAAATAAAATTTACATTACTTTCAGTATCAACGAAGGCGACACCTACAAATCGGTTGGAAATTTGATGGAAGATGGTGCATGGTTACATCAAAAACGTGGACAGGTAGCATTCAACTGGCCGGTTAACCCCAAATTATTGCAACTTTTGCCCGGCATGGCTAAGTATTTTTATGGCTCGTCTACCACCAGCGATTATTTTTATTCGCCCACTTCAGGAATCGGCTATTTCGATGCCAGCTATTCAACACCCGAAATGCGTACCGTTTATGCGCAGAAAGGCAAAGAAGCAACCGCCTTTACCGATATGCATTACATGGACGTATGGCATAATAAATTTGATGGACGCGAACAGTGGATAAAAGATATGGGAATTTCAGGTTTTACTGCCTGGACCACTTTTCAGCGCGCCGATTTTTCGAAAGTAATTCCGTCGATAGAAAGCGATATGTATTACAGCATGAATCTGAAAACTTCGGGTATGGCCGAATATATTCAGGAACAAACCAAAAACGTAACCGGTCGTCCGTGGTTTGTGCATGTTTACGGCTCCAATCCTTCGTTTGCAGCAGCGGTGATGAGCAAACTGGATACCACCCGTTTTAAAGCGGTTTGTATGGACGAGTTTTTCCTGCTTGCAAACAAAGCAAAAACAAAACTTCTTGGCCGTTTTATTTCCAAAAATCAAACTCTGTATGACCAGTTAGTGGTGAAATATCAGGAGGATCGATTTGTGGATGAATTTGATTTTGATAGCGGTTGGACAAGCAATTTTAGTAACTATGTGGTTGATAACGGACAAATGATCATTAACACATTGGGTACCAGCTATTATTCATTGACTGTAAAAGCAAATCAAAAATTCAATGTTGATAAATATCCATTTGTGGCAGTTAAAATTGATGAGTTTCCGAAAAACAATGTACCCTGGTTGGTTAAAATGAGCGATGGAGTTACCAGTAATCGCTTTCCGGGTCAGGCAGCTTATCAGATTCCCGGTTATCCGAATGTGTATTGCTGGAATATAAATACCATCACCGGCTGGACAGGTACAAAAACTTCGAATCTTCAATTGGTTTTCGAAGGAACTGGTAATAGTCAACTCCTAAATAACAGCATGAAATACGATTGGGTACGGACTTATGCCACAAAAGAACTTTTGATGGCTGACCTGGCAAGTTCAGCTGTGAACGAAGTTAAAACTAATAATTTCAAAGTTTTAAAACATGTTGGTAGTCTCGAAGTAAGTGGAGTAGAAAATGTTTCGGACTTAAAAATCTATTCGGTGAATGGAATGTTATGCGGCCTTTCAACTGTCAATTCAATTTCGACTGAAGGTTTAGCAAGTGGTATTTATATACTGATGATAAATAAACAATTTCCTGTAAAAGTAAAATTATAAACTCTTTAAATCATATAATCATGAACAAAAAATTACTGCTTTTATGTGTAGTTGGCGGATTACTTTGCGCTGCTACATCTACTTCTCAAATTAACTCGCAGTTTTCAGCTACATCCGAAGTTGCAGCATCGGGTACAAATGTGTGGACACCTACAAGTGCATCCGGATTGTCGGTTGATGTTGCAAATGGCTGGGGTGTATTGTCAAATTTCAATGGAACTGCCTATACTGCTTCGGATTGCCGAATGATTTACGTGGGCTCGGCTCTTACATTTGGCGGAACGGCTGATAAATATATTCTTTCAAAAGAAGTAAATACAAACACAGGTTCAAATACAATTACAGGTTCCAATAATCTGATTGTAAAACTCCGCATTGGAAGCAATGATTATATTGTAAATGCCGAAGGTGCAACGGGTTACAGCAATACAAAAAATCCGATAAACAGATATGCCGTACCGGGAAAAAATGAAGTAGTTTGTCTGAGTCGTGTTAAAGATATGTATTATAACTCAACGTTTTTTCCTGTAAGTACAAATACGGCTGTTGCCCGTATTCAGTATATGCATGTTCCTACATCGGGTTCAGCGTTGAATAGTTATAATGTAGATTTTATTAAATCATATGTTGATTCTGCGACGGTATTTCAGGCAATAAGCGATAATGTGAGTTCGTTGAATAAAGCCAATGTGTCAAGCGCATTTAATGTTGATTTCGGCGCATCTACCTACCTGACAGGTTTTACAGCTTCGCCTACAGCGCTGACACTTTCGGGAGATAATGAGTCTGCTATAATGCAAACTACAGCTGGTACTCCGGGGCTTGCAATTTTGCAATATCAACCGGCAGGAACTGCACTTCATGGAGGTTTTTTGTGGAATTTCCAGAAATCGAATGCAATTCTGGCAAAAATCAGTAAGCAACAGGCGGTAACTGCAAACAGCAATTTCCAGATAAAACTTACACTAACTGTACCCGATGCCACAGGCAAACTTACTTCGTACGAATATAAAACACCCGAACTTGCAGGCGAAGCTTACTCGGCCGCCGTTTCTCAAAAAGTTGTTGATCAGACAAATACATATTACGTAACGATTGATCTTTCATCGCTCACTTGTTCTACTGCAGGTGCTCCGGCTTACAGTGCATTAGCAGCACAGAATTACTGTCAGGCTACGAAAATTCAGTTTTTGGTTACCAGCGGTCTGGCATCGGGTGATATTGTTGGAGTTGATTACCTCAATACCTTCGCTTCGAAGGCAGATGCCGATACCTATGTAAATTCAATTAGTGGAATAAAAGACATTACCACCACAAAAAATAATATTAAGGCATCGGAATTTTCAGCAAGTGCCAAGTCGGGAGTTTTGAAAATCAGCGGAATGGAAGATGAGCAACTTGTTAGCATATACAATGCAGCAGGAGTGAAAATTTACTCAAAAACAATGAAAAACGAAACAGTTTCGGGTCTTCGTAGCGGATTATACCTTGTGAAAATCAACAATCAGGTTGTAAAAGTAACTTTATAAAAAATACTCAATAATAAAACGAATATGAAAACTCAATTTAAATCGCTCATAATAATTGCATTTGTTCTCCTTTTAGGGCTAAATGCCAGTGCACAGATTAATTTCGATTTCAAAGTAAACACCGATACCGCGAACTGGGTAGGTGGCAAAAGCAATCAATCCATTGTTTCGTGGGTAAACAACGATTTACTGCAGATTCAGGTAGATGGAGGTTTTTGGGCGGTTGCAGCCTATCAGCCTGCAAATGGAGTAAGCTGGAATTTTGACTCGCATAAGGTAGTGGCTGTAAAGGTTCAGAAAAAATTTGGCGACTTATACGTAAAGTTCTACGACAAAGCTGCGAACAAAAACTATAAGTTGAAAGATCCGCTTCCGCTTGCCATTACCGGTACAACACAGTTGATTCATGTGATAGCTTTCGAGAACTATGCAAACGATTATCCTGATTTGCAATCGGGTACAAAAACATTTACGAATATTCAGATAGCACACGAATATGTTTCGCCCGGTCAGCAAATTCAGGTGGATTGGATTAAATCGTTTACTACACTTGAAGCAGCTTACGAATATGTTGGTCCGCTACTTGACGCTTTGGATGATATTCGCTCATCGAATATCCGTATTTCAACTTCGGGAAATGCTGTTAAAATTGCCGGCATGACTAACGAAGCCACTGTGCAACTTTTCGATTTCAAAGGTTCGTTGATTCGCTCGCAAAACATGCACGATGGCGAAATAAGCGGATTAAACAAAGGCGTTTATGTACTGAAAATTGACAACAAAGCATCGAAAATAGTATTGTAATTAATCCGTTACTTTTTTAAAAACGAGCGCTAAACATTGTTTTGTCGCTCGTTTTGCATTTCTGTAACCAATTTATACTAAGTATACTCTTTTGAAAGTATTGTATACTCTTTCCATATTCGCCTTGTTTATTTTTGCTCAAAATTCTAATGCAAAATATTATGAACAAGCAATTTATTTTAATATGTTTGATAAGTGGGATCCTGTTTTCTGCTTCGGTGAAATCACAAGTAAATAGTGAATTTACTAATTCATCTGATATTAATTCTACTAATCTCTGGAATCCTGATGCCGTCTGCACTACAAGTTGGGACAATTTGGGATGTTTGAAAATCATTAGAATTTCAAGCAATTATGCAAGAGCTCAATATCATCCAACTGGTTATACCTGGAACTTTGATACCAACAAGGCTATTGTTTATAAAATAACATATAATACTGCTGATCACCCAAGCATCACAAATTTCAGGGTAAAATTTGATTTAAGACCTACAACGACTTTTAATGCAGAAATATCCAATTCATATATTAAAACAGTAACAACAAATACTGAAACAACAAAATATGTAATCTTTGATTTAGCATCATCTGCACTTTCAACTTATACAGGTACATACAATGTTGCAAATTTCGGTTTGGTTTTTTATAACTCTGCAACTAATAAACCGGTTTTTGTTGATTGGATACGCACATATTCTGATTATACTACTGCTAAAGCTTATGTTGATAATCATAAAGATTACTTTAGAACAAAAGCAACTGGTAATTGGTCTACAGTAAGTATTTGGGAAAGTTCAGCCGATAACATTAGTTTTGCTGATGCAACAGATTCACCAACTTATGATCCAGCTTCGGTTATTGTACAAAATTCACATGTCATATCTGTTAATTCTAATGCAGTAGCTTCAGCGTTATCAATTAATGCCGGAGGTGCTGTTACTGTAAATAATGGAAGTGCTTTATCTCTTTCGTGTTTAAACTTGCTGAGTAATGGAAGTAATGGGACAGCAACATTAGCAGATTATAATGCAAACGGCAATTTAGTGATTAGAGAAAAATCTACTATTCAGCAATACCTCGGCTCAGCCCGCAACTGGTACGTTTCAAGTCCTGTAAGCAATGCCACTTCGCCGGCAACCAATATTACACGTTATTACGAATATGTGGAAGCCGGTAATAATGCTGATTTCTCGGTAACAGGTTCAACTGCATACTGGAAAGGGCTAAATACCGGAAATACCATGGAAATTGGCAAAGGTTATATCGCTCAGGCAAGTGCCGGAACAACTGTGTCATTCTCAGGCACACCCAACAATGGTAATATCACCACTACTTTCGATCTTACACGCGACGATGCCAAAGGAAAAGGCTTTAATCTGGTTGGCAATCCTTATCCTTCGTATATCGACTGGAGTTTGGTAACAACTGCCAACCCAAATTTGAGCAAAACATTCTATTTCCGCTCTAAAAACACGAACGTAACAAGCACTTATACATTTGTGTCTTACAATGGTTTATTGAACACCTCAGTTTCCAGCAATGGTACAGCAAACACCACCATTACGCGTTTTATTCCGCCTACACAGGCATTTTGGGTTCGTGTAAATAGCGGTACGACTGCCACCAAAATGTATTTCAATAACGATATGCGTGCTCATCGCGATGATAACGGCAATTTGCTGAAGGCTCCGAAACTCGATAATCGCACCTGTTTACGTCTGCAATTAATGAATGGTAGCGAATCCGACGAAACACTGATTTGTACCGAGTCGAATGCGGATAATGGCTTTGATATGTACGATTCGCCAAAAATGATGAATAATAGTACTGTTATACCCGATTTATACACAAAGGCCGATGCCGAGCGATTGGTAATCAATGGTTTAAATGAAATCTCAGATAACATGGAATTACCGCTAGGATTTAGCCTGAATGCAACTGCAACCTTGAAACTGAAAGCAACTGAAATGAGCAATTTCCCTGACGGAACCCGAATTTATTTGCTTGATAAACACGAAAATACACAAACCGAACTGACTCCCGAAACAGAATATAGTTTCAGTACTACAACTGCTACCACAAACAACGAAAGCCGTTTCAGTCTGTTGTTCAGAGTGCCCGGCAACACAACCGGAATTTCAAACACCGAAACAGGAATAACAAAGGTATTTGTAAATACGCAGAACCAAATCACGATAATTGCCAGGCCAGGCAGCAATTATACCATTTACAATGCCGTAGGACAGTTGATTGAAAATGGAATATTGAATTCAAAATTTATAATTCATAATTCGAAATTGAATGCCGGTGTTTATGTGGTAAAGGTAAATAACCAATCAACAAGAGTCGTCGTAAAATAAAACAATCCTGCCCCCAACCCCTAAAGGGGAGTAAGACCATTCGAGACTAATCAAAATCCCCTTTAGGGGTTTGGGGCAGATTTAAAAATTAATACTTATGGAAAAGAAAAAATATATCACACCACGTATCGAGTGGATTCCGCTCGATAACGAAATTTCGCTTGCATTAGAATCGAATCCTCCCGCAGGACCAAGTGAAACGAGAAATGTAATTCAAGCACCTTTTAGAGTCGAAACAGGTTTAGTTTAACAATATAGTTTTTTTATTAAATCCCAAGCTACCCAGAGCAACCTGCTCTATAAACGAAAAACCCTTTGATTATCTGTTTGATATTCAAGGGGTTTTCTGATTTTAATTGTTGTCTCATAAGGACAATAATTTGCAGTGTAACACTATTATTTTCTGATGTGTAACAACTGTTACACTTTTAAAGTTTGTATTGACATACTTTTGCAGAGTAATTAAGTCCCCCAACCCCTAAAGGGGGGTAAGATGGAACTGCTTTTTATAACAATAATATACGAAAATTCTATACTATTCTAATTCCCCTTTAGGGGTTAGTGGTAAATAATTGTTTTGAAACGGTTTGGGTACTTGTATTGCAATATTATACTAACTTCTCTTAAGTTCCCCTTATGGGGGATTTAGGGGGCTAATTAAAAAAAAATATGAACATGTTTTGCTATCAATGCCAGGAGGCAGCCAAAGGGTCGGGATGCGAAGTTAAGGGAGTTTGTGGAAAAACTCCCGAAGTATCAGCCCTACAAGATTTATTAATTTACCAAATCAAAGGTTTATCGTACTATACCACGGCTTTGCGCTTGCTGGAAATAGAAAACGAAACAGCCAACTCTTTTATTACCGATAGTCTGTTTATGACTATCACCAACGCCAACTTCGATCACGAACGTTTTGTAAACAGCATTCGCGAAGGTTTTAAACTTCGTTCCAAATTAAAGGCAATTCTTGCTGAAGACAAAATTCAACTGCAACATTCTGATATTACCACATGGACTGCGCTAACTGTTGCCGAAATGGAAGAAAAAGCACAGAATGTTGGCGTTTTGGCTACTGTAAATGAAGATGTTCGCTCGCTTCGCGAACTGATTATTTACGGACTGAAAGGCATGGCTGCTTATCTGAAACATGCTCAAAACCTGGGCTATAGCGATAATTCAGTACATGCATTTATCCAAAAAGCCTTAGTGGCAACTACCAATGATAATCTTACAGCCGACGAACTCACTGCGTTGGTACTGGAAACCGGTAAATATGGCGTTTCGGTAATGGCATTGCTTGATAAAGCCAATACGACCACTTATGGTAATCCGGAAATCACAACTGTAAACCTCGGCGTAAAGAAAAACCCGGGAATTCTGATTAGCGGCCATGACCTGAAAGACATGGAAGAGTTGCTAAAACAAACCGAAGGAACAGGAGTTGACGTATATACGCATAGTGAAATGTTGCCGGCAAACTATTATCCTGCTTTCAAAAAATACAGTCACTTTGTAGGAAACTATGGTGGTGCCTGGTGGAGTCAGGTAACCGATTTCGAAACATTTAATGGTGTAATTCTCTTTACCACTAACTGCATTGTTCCGCCTAAAAGCACAGCTACCTATACCGACCGCGTTTACACAACCGGTTCGTCAGGTTTTCCCGGATTCAAACATATCGAAGAAGGTGTAAACGGTCAACCCAAAGATTTTTCGGCACTAATTGCACATGCTAAACAATGTGCTGCACCAACCGAAATTGAAACCGGCGAAATTGTGGGTGGATTTGCTCATAATCAGGTTCTTACGTTGGCCGATAAAGTAGTTGATGCTGTGAAATCGGGTGCTATCCGTAAGTTTTTTGTAATGGCAGGCTGCGACGGGCGCATGAAAAGCCGCAGTTATTACACTGACTTTGCGGAGAAATTACCAAAGGACACAGTGATTTTAACCGCAGGTTGTGCCAAATATCGTTACAATAAATTGGAACTTGGAAATATAGGTGGTATTCCACGCGTATTGGATGCCGGTCAATGTAACGACAGTTATTCGTTGGCAGTAATTGCACTAAAACTGAAAGAAGTATTTGAACTAAACGATATTAACGAACTGCCTATTACCTACAACATTGCATGGTACGAGCAAAAAGCTGTTATCGTATTGTTAGCGCTGCTTTATCTGGGAGTGAAAAACATTCACCTTGGACCAACATTGCCAGCATTCCTTTCTCCCAATGTAGCTAAAGTTTTGGTTGAAAATTTTGGAATTGCACCAATTGGAAGTGTTGACGACGATATAAAACTCTTTTTGCCCGAAATGTTAAATGCCTGATTTTATTTGACATTATTTCAATTAATAATTTATGATACATAGTATCACATAGTTATATTTTTTAAAAGAATTTCGTACACAAAGCTGCATCAAATATATTTGAAGCAGCTTTGTGTACTTTTATATTTAAAGATGAAATAATATGAAACTGTTAACTCACTACTTATCGTTGACCGTTGGTTGTGTTTATGTGGTTAAAAAATTAATTTATATAAACTGTATTTTATTTATATAACATGTAAAACAGGGATTGCTAAAAATGCCATAACAAATTATCATTTGTATTTAAACTTTTTGCAATGATTTTTATCATACTTCAATATATGAATAAAACTAATTATATTTGCAAACAAAAATCAATTAATTATGACTCAAATAACTCAACGAATAGCGCAACTGCGACAAGCTATGAAAAATGCGGGTGTATCGGCTTGTATCGTTCCCGGAACCGACCCTCATGCAAGTGAATATATAGCTGATTACTGGAAAGAACGCGAATGGATAAGTGGTTTTGATGGTTCGGCAGGCACAGTGGCAATTACGCTCGCAAAAGGTGGACTTTGGACAGATTCACGCTACTTTTTACAAGGCGAAGAACAATTAGCCGGTAGCGGTATTGATCTAATGAAGCAGGGATTACCCGAAACGCCCGATATGATTGCCTGGATATGTTCGGAGCTTAAAGCCGGCGAACGGGTGGGGGTGAATGCGCAGATGTTTTCGGTAAATGCCTTTGCAGCGATGAAAAATGAATTTACGGTCAATGGTATTCAATTAATTTCCATCGATTTACTTGCCGAAGTGTGGACTGACAGACCTGCATTACCGCTTAACCCGCTTTATGTTTTCGATACTAAATATTGTGGTCGTTCGGCAGCCGAAAAACTAACTGCATTGCGTGTCGAGTTAGCCAAATCGAACGCCGATTATATGGTGCTTTCGGCATTGGACGATATTGCATGGTTGTATAATATTCGGGGTAACGATGTGGATTACAATCCGGTAGTTATTGCTTATTCGTTGGTGAGTGCCGGCAAAGCGGTTTTATTTATTGATAATGAAAAATTAAATGCTGAAACAAAAGCATATTTAGATAATCAGGGTGTTACTGTTGCGCCTTATTTAGAAATTTACAACGCATTGAAAGAAATTCCGCATGGAAAATCGGTACTGATCGATGGCGCCAAACTCAATCAGTCGCTCAACGAAGCCATTCCGCTCAATACACCCCGTCGCAACACCATGTCGCCGGTATTTAAGCTGAAAAGTATTAAGAATGAAACAGAAGTTGCCGGCATTCGTTGGGCAATGGTGAAAGATGGCGTGGCACTAACACGCTTCTTTATGTGGCTCGAAGCTAATTTGAGCTCAGGTAAATTGACTGAAATGTCGATTGCCGAAAATCTATATGAATTCCGCAAAATGCAGGAAAATTTTGCGGGTGAAAGTTTTGGCACTATTGCGGGCTACAAAGGTCATGGCGCTATTGTGCACTACCGCGCTACCGAAAGTTCGGATGCCACGTTGCAGCCCGAAGGAATATTGTTGCTCGATTCGGGCGGACAATACTTAGATGGTACAACTGATATTACCCGAACGATTGCTCTTGGCGAACCAACCCGCGAACAAAAAAGTGATTTTACCTTGGTATTGAAAGGTCATATTGCGTTAGCAAAAGCTATTTTTCCGGCAGGTACGCGTGGCTCACAACTCGATATTTTGGCTCGTAAAGCTCTGTGGGATATGGGATTGAACTACGGACATGGAACCGGACATGGCGTTGGTCATTTTCTGAATGTGCACGAAGGTCCGCAAAGCATACGCATGGACGAAAATCCAACAGTGTTGCAACCCGGAATGATAATTTCGAATGAGCCGGGAATGTATCGTACCGGCGAGTACGGAATTCGAACCGAAAATCTGATTCATGTTGTACCTGCGGTAAATACCGAGTTTGGTAATTTTCTGGAATTTGAAACGCTTACACTTTTCCCCATCGACCGCAATTTAATGGAGATTATGCTTATCGACGAAGCTGAAAGCGAATGGATTGACGATTATCATCGCAAAGTTTTCGAATCGTTGGCGCCATATTTAACCATAGAAGAACAAGATTGGCTGAAAGAGAAATGTAAACCAATTTACGACTTGGTATTTTGATTAAAACGTAGCAAATTTACATTGTGCTTATTTTGTTGTATCTTTGCGGTATAAAAGGTAGAAATTAGAAAATAGAAAATAGAAATTCATGCACAAATCAGGTTTTGTAAATATTGTAGGCAATCCAAACGTTGGTAAATCCACCTTAATGAATGCTTTGGTTGGCGAGCGAATTTCGATTATTACTTCGAAAGCACAAACTACCCGCCATCGTATTTTGGGTATTGTAAATGGTGAGGATTTTCAGATTGTGTATTCGGATACGCCGGGCGTATTGAAGCCAAATTACCGCTTACAGGAGTCGATGCTTAACTTTTCGCGCTCGGCACTGAGCGATGCCGATGTGTTGCTTTATGTTACAGATGTGTTCGACTCGAATGAGAAAAATGCTGACTTTGTAGAAAAAGTAAGCCTTAATCCGGCTCCGCTTATTCTTATTATCAATAAAATAGATTTGATTGATGAAGAAAAGCTGATAATTTTAGTTGAAAAATGGAAAGAACTTTTGCCACGTGCCGAAATTTATCCCATTTCGGCATTGGAAAAATTCAACATTGAACCACTTTTCAAACGTATAAAAGATTTACTGCCCGAATCGCCTGCATTTTTCGACAAAGATCAGCTAACGGATAAACCTGCCCGCTTTTTTGTGACGGAAATTATTCGCGAAAAGATACTGACTAATTACGAAAAGGAAATTCCGTATTCTGTGGAAGTGGAAGTGGAGCAGTTTTTGGAAGACGATAAACTGATTCGCATCAACGCGGTTATTTATGCCGAACGCGATTCACAAAAAGGAATTATTATCGGACACGGTGGTAAATCGCTCAAAAAAGTAGGCACCGAAGCCCGCAAAGATCTGGAAGTGTTTTTTGAGAAAAAAGTTTTTCTGGAGCTTTTTGTAAAAGTGGAAAAAGACTGGCGCAACAAAGATACAAAACTCAAAGGCTTTGGATATCAATTGGATTAAAGCATGACGAGCGGCGCTAAACAACAAAGCTGGGTACATTATTTATTGCTGATCATCGGAATTTTATGCATTTCGTGGTCGGCAATTTTAGTAAAATTAGCCGATGTAAGTGGTCTGGGCTCTGCTTTTTATCGTATGTTTTTTGGAACGTTGGGCATTATTCCGGTTTGGCTTTATTTCCGCAAACCATTAACCGACCGTAAAGGTATTTGGATTGCCGTTATTTGTGGTGTTCTTTTCGCCTCCGATATTGCCCTTTGGAATACTTCTATTCTGCTATCAAAAGCATCCGTCTCTACATTATTGGCTAATCTTGCCCCGGTATGGGTTGGCATTGGTTCGCTGCTTTTTATGCACGAAAAGCCCGGCAGAATTTTCTGGATTGGCACCATAATTTCCACAATCGGAGTTGGAATAATTGTTGGCATTCGCAGTGTTTCCGACCTCACACTCACTACCGGAAATATCCTCTCTATTATTGCAAGTGTTTTTTACGGCGCCTATCTGCTCACTGTGCGTAAAGGCAGGGTTAATCTCGATACATTTACGTTTACTACCATTTCAATGGTAACAAGCACGGTTGTTTTAGGATTAATTTGCCTTGTAACAAACACGCAATTAACAGGTTACAGCTCACATTCGTGGATATTTCTGATAATCCTGGGACTAATTCCGCAGGTTGTTGGCTGGCTTACCATCAATCAGGCATTGGGACATATTAAACCAACCATTGCCTCGGTTAGTTTGCTTAGTCAGTCGGTTTTTACAGCAATTTTTGCTTTTCCTGTATTGGGCGAAACACTTACATTCAACGAATTATCGGGAGCTGTGCTGGTGCTTGCCGGCATTTATTTAGTCAATAAGAAAGCCTGATTCAATCTATACCCTTAATTAGTTTCTTATTGTACTTCTCTTTAAATATTTCTGAACAAAATTATTGTAATTTTAGTTTTATTGGACAAGAGCATATATCAAACAACTATTGCTCTAAGTTAATAATATTAAATGATATGTTGTGTTATGACCCCAACCCCCCAAATGGGGGTTAAAGATTGCGACTAATTAATTGTCTAACTTTTCGCAGAAATTTACAAACTACGTATTAAAGCCCCCATTTGGGGGTTGGGGGTCGTTAAAATAAAATTTAGAAGATATATCATTATTTATCAATCACCTAATTGAGTATTATGGAATTATTAAAACTTGTACAATCAAACTTAGGAAAAACATACAACGACCTCGAATATCTTTTAACATGTCTGAAAGAAGTGATGATAGAATCGGGCGAGGATGAACTTGCGTCAGAAATTCCCTGGATAAATGCAGCTGTTGATTTTAAAAGGCTGGCTTTTACCGAAAAGCAATTACAATTATATTCCATTTGTTTTCAGCTGCTTAATATTGTTGAAGTAAATGGTGCAGTTCAAAATCGTCGTTATGTTGAAGAACACAGTTCGCCTGCCGAAATTAATGGTTTGTGGTCGTATAACCTCGAAACGCTGAAACAAAAGGGATTTACAGCAAAGCAAATTGCAGCTGTTTTGCCTGAGATAAAAGTGGAACCGGTACTCACAGCACATCCTACTGAAGCTAAGCGTACCATTATGCTCGAACATTTGCGCAACCTCTATTTGCTTGTTGTGAAGCGCGAAAATAAAATGTTTACTAAAAACGAACAGGATGAAATAAGGCAGGACATTAAAATTGCTATTCATCGTATTTGGCGTATTTCGGATGTATATACCGAAAAGCCCGATGTGAGTTCGGAGCTGGATAATATCATGCATTATTTTGTGAATGTGTTTCCTGAAGTTGTAAATCTGCACGACAGACGACTTTTGCAGGCATGGAAGAACTGTGGTTTCGATACTTCGTTGATTCGCGAAAACGGAAATTTTCCGCAAATCTCGTTTGGCAACTGGGTGGGTGGCGACCGCGACGGACATCCATTTGTTACGGCTCAGGTTACTCAAAATACCTTGCTTAAATTGCGATTAAAATCTTTCCAGGTTATAAACCGTGTTTTGTTGAGTTTACAGAAAAATCTGAGTATCAGCTACAACAGAAAGGATATTGATGAAGCATTTAACGAGCGATTTGATGTTTTACAAAAGGAAATTTCAACACATAACCCCTCGTTTAAAAACAATTATCCACTTGAACCATTCCGGCAATTTGTGGAGTTTATTTCCTTCAAACTTCCTGTGTCGATACTCGATGGTCATATTCAGCATTTCGATGAAGAACAGATAAGTTATCGTTTTGCACACGAATTGATAGCTGACCTTACGATACTCAAAAATGCTTTGGTTGGTGTAAAAGCTTCTGAAATAGCACATTCCGATGTTTTTAGCGCCATACGTATTGTCAAAACTTTTGGTTTTCACTTGGCCAAACCCGATATTCGTCAGAACAGTAAATATCACGATAACGTGATTTCGCAACTGTTGCAGGCAGCTCATATTTATGATATTGATTATCTGAATGCTAACCTGAACGAACGTTTGTCCTTTATAAACAAAGAATTAGAAACAACACGTCCGTTTACACATCCAACTATGCCCCTTGGCGACGAAGCGCGTGCTACGATTGATTGTTACAGTGTGCTGAGCGAGCATGTTCGTCTGTATGGAACCGAAGTGTTGGGTTCGCTGATTATTAGCATGACGCGAAATGTGGCCGATTTATTAGCCGTTTATCTGCTCGAACGCGAAGTAGGTTTAATGCAAAACACACCGGATGGATTGGCTTCTGTGCTTCCTATTGTACCACTTTTCGAAACCATCGACGACTTAAAGAACTCACACGAAATTCTGGACGAATTTTTATCAAATCCGGTGGCAAAAAACAGTCTGAAGTTGCAGCAACAACTTAGCAACAGCAAGATGCCGGTGCAGCAGGTTATGATTGGTTACAGTGATAGCAATAAGGATGGTGGTATTCTGGCCAGTCAGTGGTTTTTGTACGAAGCGCAAACAAAACTGATTGAGGTAGGCGAAAAACATGGCGTTAAAATCCGTTTTTTCCACGGAAAAGGCGGCTCTATAAGTCGCGGTGCAGGTCCTACGCACTGGTTTTTACGGGCTTTGCCTCCAAAGTCGATAAACGGCGATATACGCTTTACCGAACAGGGTGAAACCATCGAACGCAAATATGCCAACAACAATAACGCAGCGTATAATATGGAACTGTTGACAGCCGGAACGCTGGCAGCCACCCTTTTGCAGGAAAAAATTCAACAACCGGAATATCCGCTTACCGCCGAATTAAGTTTTCTGGCCTGCGAAAGTAAATTAGTTTACGAGAATCTGACAAAAAAGCCCGATTTTATTGCTTTTTACGAAAAGGCAACCCCGATAGATGCTATTGAGCAAAGTAAAATTGGAAGTCGCCCTTCGCGCCGTACAGGTAAGCGCACGCTCAACGATTTACGTGCTATTCCGTGGGTATTTAGCTGGAGTCAGTGTCGGTTTAATATTACCGGTTGGTATGGTGTGGGAAGTTCGCTTCAGCGTATGCAGCAAAAAGATCCGGAAAAATTCGAACGCTTTAAATCGGCCGTAAAAACAGATACTTACGTTCGTTATGTATTGACGAATATCGATTCGAGTCTGGCTTCGTCCGACGAGGAAATATTTAAACAATATGCAAAACTTGCCTCAGACGTACCTCAAAGCGATGTAATTCTTGAAATGCTGCTGAGCGAATATGCATTGACCCGCAAAATGCTGGGCGAAATTATCAGCCGCCCCATTTCTGAACGCAGAAAAAATCATTATTATTCAACTCTATTGCGTGCCGATGCTATGCTTCCATTGCACGCGCATCAAATAGAGTTACTGGCCACATGGCGAAAACTGACGAAAGAGGAAAACCAAATCGAAGCGGATGCTGTTCTTTTGGAACTATTGCGTTGTATAAATGCCATTGCAGGGGCAATTGGGTTTACAGGGTAAAACGCTGTAAATTGTCACCTCGTATGAAGCAACTTCACCAGTTGCGCTGTCAATTCTCTGCGCGAATATTTTTCAATGGAAGCCGAATTGACAGACAGGTTGTCGGATTTATATTGTTCAAAATAAATTTTCAGATGTTTTTTTAAGCTTTCGGTGTCTTCGAAATCAATCATTACGCCTGCTTGGGTTTCGTTGAGCAATTTTGCTGCATCTCCGTTTGGTGAGCCTATTCCGAGAATGGGACGCTTGGCAGCTAAGTATTCAAACAGTTTTCCGGTAAGGATAGAGCCTGTGTTGGGCTGATTGAGCATAAGCAACAAAAGAATTTGCGATTGTCGCTGCATTATAACAGCCTCGCTGTGTGGAATATAGTTTGAATGAATGAGTTGCGACGACAAATTACAGTTTTTAATAGACTCAATGGCCGAATGATCAATTTTTCCGGTGAGTTTAATTTCCAGATTCGATTTAAAATCAGGAATTTCTTCGCACAATTCAGCCAGCACCTGCCACAGTTTTTCCGGATTCTGACGCTCGGTAAGTAAGCCGATATACGAAATGCTGAATTTTTTATCCGTTGTAATTGATTTGTTTTCAACAGTTTCGGTATCGTAACCATTCGTGATAATATCTACTTCGGGGCGAATCTGCTCAAATTCCTGCTTCATACCATCCGATACCACAATTACCCTATTGGCCGACTTAATAACCGAGCGTTCCAGCTGCCTGTGTATTGCATTGGCAATAAAACCAATGTGCATATCTTTGAAATAATAAACGCTTGTCCATGGGTCGCGGAAATCGGCAATCCAGTTTATGTGTGGCAATTGCTTTTTTAGCCTTTTTCCAATCAAGTGAACCGAATGCGGAGGCCCGGTTGTAACAATGGTATCTATTTTATTCTCAGTTAGATACTTTTTCAGAAAATCAACCGATGGTTTTACCCAAAACACACGCGGATCGGGAATAAGCAGATTTCCACGTAACCAAAACGATATTTTATGTTTCAGTCCTTTTTTTTCTTCGCTGATAAATCCGGCATTTATGGTTTCGTTCTTTTTGCCAAATAGGCTGCGGTAAATATTATACGGCTCCCAGATTGGCTTTTTTATCACTGTTACATTTTCGGGAATATCTTTTACAAACGAAAGATCCTCGGATGGGTATTCGGGATTTTCGGGTGTATAAATTACGGGTTCCCAACCGAAATCGCGCAGGTATTTGGTAAATTTCACCCACCGTTGCACACCCGAGCCACCACTCGGAATCCAGTAATATGTAATGATTAAGACTTTTTTCACCCGTTTTTTTTATTTATAAATTAATCCTTAAAATCTTTTTTTAGTTGAATATTCAAAATGATATAACCTACTAAACCAGAAAAAAATGAACCTGTTAGGATGGCCATTTTTGCCATATTTGTTAGGTTGTAATCGTCGAATGCAAGTAAAGTTATGAAAATAGACATTGTAAAGCCAATACCTGCCAAAAATCCGGTGCCAATAATTACTTTCCAATTTACGTTTTCGGGTAAATAAGAGATGTTGAATTTTACCGCTAAAAAAGAAAATAAGGTAATTCCCAGCGGCTTGCCTATCAATAAGCCTGCAATAATGCCGATGCTTCCCCAGCTTGCCAAGTCGTTCATCCAACCGTCGGAAATAACTACGCCCGTGTTGGCAAGTGCAAAAACAGGGAGTATAATAAATGCTACCGGCTTATGTAAAAGATGTTGTAAATGGAACGAGGGTGAGGTTTCTTTCGATTTGCCAAAGGGAATTGCAAACGCAAGTAACACTCCCGTTACAGTGGCGTGAACGCCCGAATGGAGCATTAAATACCACATAATTACACCGCCGATAAGGTAGGGAATCATGTTGCATACTTTTAAGCGATTTAGTGCAATAAGTACTGCGTAAACAGCAAAAGCCCCAAGCAGATAGTAAGCCGAAATTGTTTTGGTATAAAATAGTGCAATAACAATAACTGCTCCCATATCGTCGATAACTGCAAGTGCTGTCAGGAATATTTTGAGTGAAGCAGGTACGCGGTTGCCGAGCAACGAAAGTATGCCAATGGCAAATGCAATGTCAGTAGCCATCGGAATTCCAGCACCGTCCTGAGTAGGTAAGCCAACATTCATCGAAAGATAAATGGCTGCCGGAATAAGCATACCGCCAAGTGCTGCCGCAATAGGAAGCGATGCCTTTTTCAGACTCGAGAGTTCTCCTTCGTAAATTTCACGTTCCAATTCAAGCCCTATCATTAAAAAGAAAATTGCCATTAAGCCATCGTTTACCCATTGTGCTATGGTATGGCCTCCTGCGTCGGTGTTCCAGAAGCCTAAGTACGCTTCCTGAAATGTAGAATTTGCAATTATAAGTGAAATGGCTGTTGCAAAAAGAAGTATAATTCCTGAAGTTTTTTCACTTCTGAAAAATTCGGTGTAAAGTTTTGTCAATAGCATACCTTAAATGTTTTTTAGTTGACGTACAAAAATACTTATTTGAACACAATTTGACAAGAATGCCTTGTAATTTGTTTTTTCGAAAATACCTATTATAAGGTATTGTAAGTAAAACATTTATTTACGACCTTTGTTTTTAGTATAAAGATAGTATAATTATTTTTAAGAAAACCCTTATGCAGCACAAATTTACACCCCGCACACGTATGTTTAACCTCATTAACGACGATGCTTCCCTGCTTTCGTCGGTTAGCAGGTTTGGTATTTCGCTCGGCTTGGGCGAAAAAACAGTGGAAGAGGCATGCAAATTAAATAATATTGACTGTACTACTTTTTTGGCGGTGATGAATTTTTTGGCCGAAGAAAATGTGCAGCCCGACGATTTGGTCGAAAAAATTTCGATTGAAACAGTAATTGGTTATCTCAAAAATGCGCATGTGTATTTTTTGAATTACAAATTGCCTATTATTCGCGAAAAATTAAACGATGCTGTTTCCGAAACCGAGCATCTGCATTCGTACAAAGTGGTGTTGCTTAAGTTTTTCGACGAATATGTAGAAGAAGTAGCCAAACATATTGAATATGAAGATAAAACCGTATTTCCGTATGTCATTAATTTGCTGCATGGAGTTCGTAATCCTGCTTATCGTATTGCTGATTTCGAAGATCATCACACCGATGTAGACTCAAAAATTGCAGAGCTTAAAAATATTCTTATAAAATACCACCCTACCGAAGAGGTAAATTATAGACTAAATGACGTGCTGCTTGAGTTGCTTTGGTGCGAAAAGGACCTGGCATCGCACAATATGGTCGAAGATTTCTTTTTTGTTCCGGTAGTTGAGTTAATCGAAAATAAACTTTCAAATACAACCATGGCATGACCGATGTAATTATCAAAATTGCTATTGTCGACCCTTCTTCAATTATTCGAAGTGGACTTTCGGTAATACTTAAGCGGCTTCAGGGTTATCATGTGCATACTTTTGAGCTAAATTCTCTTGATTTTTTAGCAAGTAATATTCGAACACAACAACCAGATTTAGTCATTGTAAATCCTACATATTGGGGAGTTGTGGATATTGAGAATTTAAAACAGTTAACTAAAAATTCTGTGATTCGCTTTTTTGCACTTATTACCGCAGCTGTCGACGAAAAAATGCTTGAAGCCTATGATGAAAAAATTCACTTATACGACGATGTAGAGAGTGTAAAACTAAAACTTGATTCTGTTTTCGATGTTTTGGAATCGGAAAATGAAGAATCGCAAACGCTTAGCCCACGCGAAAAAGAAATAATTGTAGGTGTAGTAAAGGGTTTTACTAACAAAGAGATTGCAACTAATTTGTTTTTGTCTACTCACACTGTAATTACGCATCGCCGTAATATTGCCCGAAAGCTTGAAATTCACAGTACGGCTGGTTTAACTATTTATGCTATTGTAAATAAGCTTGTTGAATTGAATGATATTAAACAGCGCTAAAAAACTGCCCCAACCCCTAAAGCAAAGCCGTCAAGTTAATTTTAAGTTTCGACCCCCAACCCCCTACTGGGGGCTTTGAAATGCAGTATTTTTTATTTTTCATATCCTTTTTGGAGAATATGTCTTAGCCCCCAGTAGGGGGTTGGGGGTCATTAAACCACTAAATGAAATATCCCCTTCTTAATAATACTCCTTAGCTTGACGGCTATAAAAAAAACGCCCCGAACTGTGAAGCGCGGGGCATTTGTTTTTGTTTTAAAATGACTGTTTTTAATTTTCGGCAAGCAACACTTCTTCGCTTCCGTTCACGGTAAGGTTAAGTACCACCAAATACTTTTTGTACTGTTCGGGGCTCAACAGGTGCTTCATATTGGCTAAGTTGAAGTAAAGCGCCATTTCTGCCTCTTCCTCGTTGCCTTTATTAACTGCACTTTTCACTTTGTCGTCAGTCAGTCGGAAAACATATTTCAACTGACTTTGTTGTTCCACATCTGCGTCTAAGTAACGCACTAACGAACGTAAAGTGGTTTCGTTGTTTAACTTGCTGAATACTTTATAATCATTTAATTCCATTGCAAACGAATTACCGTAAACAGCCAACACTAATACTACTGATAAAATAATCTTTTTCATACCTTTTTTCTTTTTTAATTAAACATCTTTTTTCAATTAATAAAGTTCCTTTTATTGAAACTTCATTGTCGTATAAAATTTTTGTTTTATTTGACAATGCAAAATTATATGTTTTACAACATGTTTATTGCAAGTTTTTGCTGTGATTTTGATTATGTGGTTGTGTTTTAACATAACAAATTTGTAATAATTACATATAAATATCAGATTTACTATTAGTTAAGCGTAAAAAACAGGATGTTACAAAAGTGTTACAATTAACATTTGAAATGTAATTGAAACAGCCAATATTATGTTTTAAAACATATATCTGCTCATTATCAGTCAAAAATTCATATAATTTCATTTTCAAAAAGGTATATTTATTCTGATTTAATTAAAAAAAGTTTCACTACCGCAACTCAGGACAAACAATTTTAGTACATTTGTAGCCCAATTTTATAAAAATAGCTTTATGCGCAGGATTACTTTGATTTCAATTTTATTTATAATATCTGTTGCAATACTGGCTCAGATACCTTCGGGATATTACAATACAGCAGTTGGAAAAACCGAAGCGGCGTTGAAAACTCAGTTATATACACTTATTTCTCACGCCTATAATTCCTCATCTTCTCCTACAGACGTTGGTTACAGTGGACTTTACACAGTCTACGAAACCAGTGATGTGACATCAAATGGGAAGGTTTGGGATATGTATTCAACTTGTATATGGACCCCTGGTTTAAAAAAGTGTGGAAACTATTCTTCAGTTTGCGATTGTTACAACAGAGAACACTCCATTCCGCAAAGCTGGTTTGATGAGGCAGCACCTATGGTTAGCGATGCTTTTCATGTGTATCCAACCGATGGTAAAGTTAACGGACAAAGAAGCAATTTTCCATTTGGGGAATGTTCGGGAGGTACAACCTTATCAGGAGGGAAAGGGAGATTGGGTTCAAGTACTTTTGCAGGATACTCAGGGACTGTTTTCGAACCCGACAACGAATATAAAGGCGATTTTGCAAGAACTTATTTTTATTTTGCTACACGATATCAAAATATTATGTCTACCATTGGTGGAGAATCGTTTAATAATACTAATTATCCATCATTTACCACATGGAGTTTAAATTTATTTCTAAAATGGCACAGACAGGACACTGTAAGTCAAAAAGAAATTACAAGAAACAATGCGGTTTATAGCTATCAGAAAAATCGTAACCCCTTTATCGACCATCCGGAATTAGCAGAATATATCTGGGGCGACAAAAAAGGAACACCATGGTCGCTCACTGCCGGAATTGAAAATGCTAAGCTTGAGTTTAATATATCACAGACCGTTGGGGCAAAATCGCTGACCATTAAAACTAATGAGCAGAATTGCAGTTGTCGTATTTTATCTTTAAACGGAATATTGGTAGAGCGTAAAAATATTTCAAACACCGAAATTCAAACCGCAAATTTAAAAGAAGGTATGTATTTAATTGAAATAACTGCCGGCAACCGAAAAACTATAAAGAAATTTGTAGTGCAATAGCTATCAGGTATTTATTGGATATTATATCATTAATTAAACAACAAGGGTCAGAATTTTTCTGACCCTTGTTGTTTGCAAAAATTTCCATTTATATCTATACCTTTTCAGGTTCTTCATTCGATTCGTTGGGTTCATTCACCTGAGGTTTTACCTCATCTTTTGGTCCTTTGAGGTAAGTTGGCAAATTCAATCCGGCCATATTAAACAAGTCATTCAATGGTGGAACGGTTTTCATCATGCCCGACACAAAATTAGCCGTCGAGCTGTTACCACTTTCGGTATTATTTCCCGAATCCCAAACTGTAATTTTATCGATTTTGATGTTTTTGACAGCTTCAACCTGTGTTTTAACAAGCTCCGGAAGCTTTTCGATAAGTAATAACTGGAAGGCTTTGGTTGGATCGCCACCGGCAGCACCCACCACTTCTTTATAGCCTTCGGCTTGTTTGGTAAGTATTTCGTACAAACCTTTTGCTTCTGCTTCCATTTTCGCAAAAATTGCATCTGCTTCCCCTTTTGCCTGTTCGCGTGTTTGCTCTGCAATTGCCTGAGCTTCAATAATAGCACGTTGTTTGGCAATTTCGGCAGGAACTACAATGTTGGCATTTTGGGTTGAACGTTCGCGTTCGGCACGGGCGTTTTCGGCAGCTTGCTCAGCGTGATACGATTCTTCCAGGGCTTTTGCCTGTTGTACTTTTTCTGAAGCAATCGCAATTTTCAATGCTTCTGCTTCTTTCTCGCGACGAAGTGCATCCGATTGAGCAATAGAGATTTTAGCCTCATTTTCTCCTTTGATTGCTAATGCATTCGCTTCCGAAGTTTTGATACGTGTATCTCTTTCGGCTTCGGCTTTTCCAATCGATTCATCTTTCAAAGCTGAGGCAATACTTACTTCACGGTCTTTTTGGGTAATGGCTATTTTTACATCGCGGTCGCGGTGTGTTTCGGCAATTTGGGTGTCTTTTTCGCGGTCGGCCATAGCCTTACCGGTTTCACCAATTTTTTCCTGCTCGGCAACACTAATTTTTGCTTCGTTAATAGCCTTAGCAGCAGCCTCTTTACCCAATGCCTCAATATAACCTGATTCATCTTTTATGTCGGTGACGTTTACGTTTATCAGTTTTAAACCGATTTTTTTCAACTCACTATCCACATTTTTCGAAATGTTATCCAAAAATTTATCGCGGTCGGAGTTAATTTCTTCAATCGTCATGGTTGCAATTACCAGACGCAACTGACCGAAAAGAATATCTTTAGCTAAATCCTGAATATTTTCCGAATTCAATCCCAACAAGCGTTCAGCAGCTGTGTTCATGTTTTCGGGCTCGGTAGAAATAGCAATTGTAAACCGACATGGAACGTCCACACGGATGTTCTGACGGCTCAATGCATTGGTCAGATTGGCTTCGATAGAGAGTGGTTTCAAATCCAGAAATGCGTAATCCTGAATTACCGGCCAGATAAAAGCTCCTCCGCCATGAATACATTTGGCCGATGTACCGCCTGTTTTACCGTAAACTACTAAGATTTTGTCGGACGGACAGCGTTTGTAACGCGAAACCAAAGCCGAAATGGTTACAAAAAGAACTACTGCGGCAATAATGATAATGTAAATGGGTGATAACATGTTTCTTTGATTAAATTAATTAGATTATTTCTACAACTATTGTATTTTCATTTTCGATTTTTGCAACCCGAACCATTGCGCCCGAGTTAATTTTTTCGCCATCAGTAATGGCTTCCAACTCATGAACTGAGCCATTCACACTTACTAAAATTTTTCCTTTTCCGGAACGGTTAGCAGGAATAGTAAGATATACTTCAGCATTCTTATTCAGTGTGTTAGCTATTTTGAACGTGTCGTTTTCCGACAATTTCATCAGTTGTTTAATTACTATAAAAAACATATAGACAAAAGCACAGCCAATAAGTAGCGAAACGACTATTAAAATCGCCGGACTTTTAATCAATGCATAAAACGAAATACCCGACCAGCCAAAGCCCAACAAAAAGTTGATTAGATTTCGAAACGAAAAAAGTTGAAATGGTGCATCTGTTCCATCTAAATCGCCATCGAAATCGGCTGAAGTACCATCCGAAGCATCGGCTCCAATAAAAGTCATAATAGTTTGGATAATAAAAATAACGCTGGCAGGAATGGCAATAAACCAAAACGTTCGAAGAAGAGGTTCTAACCCTGTGAAAAATTCCATACGAAAGTAGCTTTAAATGGTTAAATATTTTAGTTTGAAAACGGATACAAAGATTGCAAATAAATTTGAATTTTCCTATATCAAACTGAATAATTATTGAAAATATTTTCGTGATTTGTTAAGTTTGTTTCTTAAAATTTCGTTTTTATTTCAAATTTACAAATCTCCTGAATGCATTTTTCTATTGGCTTAAATGGATAATTTAAATGGTTTGTAATTTTAGAGTTCGAATAATACGCTCTGTTCGATGCCGAGCGTGCTATGCTTCGGTCGAGCGTGGGGGTGTAGCCAAATATTTTACCGAATACTTCCGAAATGTTTCCAATGGCAAGTAAGGTTTTTTTGTTAATACAAATTCCGGGCTTCTTTTTTCCATAACCATCAGCCATCCAGCTTAATATATCTTTATTGGAGCAATTTTCGGCCACTAAAATATAACGTTCGGCAGCAATGGAACTATTTGTAAGTTCAATCATAATTTTCACTACATCCTGTACGTCCACATAGCCACTTCCGCCTAATGTGTAAAATGGCAATCCTTTACGAACCCGCGAAAAAAGCTCGGAGCTGCCTTTGTTAGTTCCCGAAAAGCCCAAAATTACACCCGGGTTAACAATTACCGCATTCAAGCCGGCTTGAATCCCTTTCCAAACCTCTTGTTCCGAATAATATTTGCTGCGCGAATAGGACGAACGATTTTGAATGTCTCCAATCTCCGTTGTTTCATCAATCAATTCTTCGCCAATAGTATGTCCACAGGCGGCAATGGAACTTACAAAGCAAAAGCGTTTTACATTGTTTCGTAGTGCAGCATTTACGATGTTGGCTGTTCCGTTTATGTTCGTAGTAATTAATTCGTCGCCACTGTTGCTGAGCGAAACCATAGCCGCACAATGATAAACAATTTCAGCTCCTTCAAGCGCATCCGAAATTGATTTCTTGTCGCAAACATCGGCTATTCGCCAATGTATCCGACGTAAAAAGGCATCGGCATGCGGCGTGTAGAAACTGAAAATTTTACGAAGTGGTTCTAAGTTGCTTGTAGTGCGTTTTATGGCCGTAACAGTAATATTTTGTTGCAGTAAGTGCCATAATAAATGTCCGCCAACCAATCCGGTGGCGCCGGTAACTAAAATCATTTTTGGGGTTTTTAAATTTCGATGGTCAAAAATACGGAAAGAAACTGTATTTTTGCATGCTAAAAATAAAGAAATTTACTTTCATGCACTATATATGTGTTTACTGTGCTTCGAGTACACAAATAAATCCGGTATATTTCGATGAGGCTGCAAAATTAGGGAAACTGCTTGCTGCCGAAAATCTTGAATTGGTATATGGCGGTGGCTCAGTGGGTTTAATGGGGAAAATAGCCGATACAGTGCTTGCAAATGGAGGCAAAGTAACCGGAGTGATTCCACAGTTTATGTGCGAACAGGAATGGGACCACAATGGACTGACAGAATTAATTGTAACCGAAACCATGCACGAACGCAAGGAGAAAATGGCCTTTATGTCCGATGCTGCAGTGGCATTACCCGGCGGCTGTGGTACTTTCGAGGAATTGCTCGAAGTGATAACATGGAAGCAATTGGGAATTTTTACAAAACCCATAATTATTGTCAATATTAATGGCTATTACAACCCAATGATTGATATGTTGCACAAAGCAATTGACGAAAAGTTTATGCGCGAATTGCATCGGAATATCTGGACAGTTGTAAATTCGGCCGAAGAAGTTATTCCGGCTATAATCAATGCACCGGCTTGGGATAAAAGCGTTCGAAAATTAGCGGCAATTTAGTTCATAGGGTTTTTAAAGTTCATAAAGTTTGTAAAGTTCGTAAGGTTTGTAAAGTATTCTAAATTAGATAAATGCCAATAAAAGACAGCATACAGGTTTTGAGCGATTCGGCACGTTTGGCAATGGATTCGCTCGCACAGCGCGATTCGGTGTTGCTTGCCGATTCAATTGCCCGTGCCGATTCGGTGGCTCGAGCCGACTCAATCGCTTTGCATGCTTTTAAAGGATACGAAGGCGTGATAGCTACCGGAGCACCTTCCGATCAGAACTGGGTGTTTTTGGTGCTCTTTTTTATGTTTAGTTTGGTAGTGGTTGCTTTTTTAAGGGCAATATCGTCGCCTTTAGATGTGTTTAAATCATTTTTTAACTCTGGCGAACGAACCAGCATCTTTACAAAAACTTCGATTGATAACTTTGAACAAAAGGTCTATTTTTTTCTTTTTACCATTACAGCATTTGCATTACTTGGTTACTTGTTATTTTATGTTCCTCCTCAGGTTTTTAGTTTTCTGAAATTTCTATATTTTGTGGTTGCAGTAGTCCTGTTTTTTATCGTTAAATATATTCTTACAAAATTTATTTCTTATGTGTTTTTAGATAAGAATATAACAAAAACGGTAACAGATAGCTATCTGCATATTATTACTTTTATTGCAGCTTTGTTTTATCCATTAATGCTTGTTCACTTGTATACCTATCAGGCAACTGCAAATTTTACTACAGATATAGCTTTGGTTATCATTGCATTAGGTCTTATTTTCTTTAGTATAAAACTTGTTCAGATTTTTTTACAAAAAATTGTATCTTCTTTGTATATATTGTTGTATCTTTGCACCCTCGAAATTTTGCCTCTTATTGGTCTCTTTTTCGTGTTCCGGTTTATCGCAACGCATGTTTAATTTTATTAGTATACGGCTTTGAAAATAAAGAAGATACTGGTTTCTCAACCACAACCTAGCACAAAAAATTCGCCTTATTATGATATGGGCGAGAAATACGGATTTAAAGTAGAATTTCGTCAAATGCTTAAAGTTGAACCAATTCCTGCAAAGGAATTCAGAACACAGCGGATTTCGATTTTAGATTACACTGCCATTATTTTTAATGCCCGCCATGGTATCGACCATTTTTTCCGCTTGTGTGAAGAAATGCGTATTACCATTCCGGAAACAATGAAGTATTTCTGCGTTACCGAGTCGGTGGCAGTATATTTGCAGCATTATATTCATTATCGCAAACGGAAAGTATTTTACGGTAATACTGGTAAGATGGCTGATTTAGTGACAATTATGAACAAACACACCAGTGAAAAATACCTGTTGATTACTTCAGATGTTCAGAATGAAGAAACTATGTCGGCGCTCGAGAGTTCAAAAATAACTTACGACAAAGCAGTAATGTACCGTACCGTTCCAAACGACTTCAAACCTGACGAAGAAGTAGATTATGACATGATGTTATTTTTCAGCCCTATAGGTGTACAGGCTCTTAAAAACAGTTTTCCGGATTACAAACAGGGAGATGTTAAAATTGGTTGCTTCGGTGCTACAACATCACATGCAGTGAAAGAACTTGGATTAAGACTCGATTTGCATGCGCCAACTCCTGAAGCGCCTTCGATGACTAAAGCGTTGGATAATTTCATGAAAGAATATGTAAAGACTTACAAAAAATAAGTTGATAAAATAATTTTTAGCAAATCCCAAAAGTATCGAACATTTTCAGTACTTTTGGGATTGTTTTTTAGTAAAATATCAGAATCAAATTTCTTTATTCTTTGCTCTTTATTCTTTGCTCTGATAAAATGACAGCTACATTTACATTTCCGAAAAAAGAACATTTATGCGGCGAAATCCGCGTCGGAAAGCTATACGCCGAAGGTAAGGCATTTATAGTGTATCCTTTGCGTGTGGTGTATAAAGTAGCTCCACAAACCGGAAATGTTGCAGTAAAAGTGTTGGTTAGTGTGCCAAAAAAACGCTTCAAACATGCTGTTGATCGTAATCGGATTAAGCGGCTTATGCGCGAATGTTACCGTCTGAATAAACTCAACATAATTCAGTTAGCCATTGAAAAAGAAATTGAAATTCAAATTGCATTTAATTATGTGGCTGATAATGAAATGGATTTTGCATCTTTAAATAAAAAAATGGAGAAAGCATTGCTGCAAATTTCTGAAAAATTATAATATAAATTTGAAAAAACTATTTCGACATATATTCCTGCTGCCTGTTTACCTGTATCGCTATAGCATTTCGCCATTGCTGCATTCCAGTTGCCGTTACACGCCTACCTGTTCGCAATATACAGTGGAGGCTGTACTAAAACATGGAATTTTTAAAGGCGGATTTTTAGCAATTAAACGTATCGGCAGTTGTCATCCCTGGGGTGGAAGCGGCTACGATCCGGTGCCGTAAAAACTAAAACTAACTGAATTTTGAAACTCACTATTCGAAATATTCTCCTCGCACCTTTTTCATTGCTTTATGGATTGGTTACTGCTTTTCGTAATTTGCTTTACGATAAAGGCCTGTTAGCCTCAACCCAATTTGATTTTCCGGTAATTTCGGTTGGAAACCTAACGGTTGGCGGTACGGGGAAAACTCCGCATATTGAATTTTTGATTGAATTGCTTCAGAAAAATTATAATGTGGCGGTGCTAAGCAGAGGATATAAACGCAAAACAAAAGGTTTTTTGTTGGCAACTGATAAATCAACCAGCCAAACTATTGGAGATGAACCCTTTCAATTGTTTCGTAAGTTTAAAAATATAACCGTAGCTGTTGACGAAAAACGAGTGCATGGTATTCAACAACTAAAAAATTTACAACCCGATATTGATGTAGTCCTTTTGGATGATGCTTTTCAACACAGAGCTGTTAATCCCGGTTTGAAAATTCTGCTTTCCGATTATTCCCGTTTATACATTCACGACTCTCACCTTCCGGGTGGCTTGCTTCGCGAGTGTAAATCGGGCAGCAAAAGAGCAGATATAGTGGTTGTTACAAAATGCCATGCTAACATAAGCAATGTTCAAATTTCGGCATTGACACAGCAATTGAAAATCGCAAAACATCAATCTCTTTATTTTTCAAATATTGAATATGATTCTATACAACCAGTTTTTGAAACAAAAAAAATGCATCCTGCATTGAAAAACTTAAATGGATTTGCTGTACTTTTAGTTACCGGAATTGTTTCAAATATGCCTGTAATTGAATACCTTACAGAACAAAATGCCTCCGTTGAAACAATGAAATTTCCGGATCATCATTCTTTTACTGCGAATAATTATTCTGAAATTGAACAAAAATTTATACATTTGCAATCCGACAAAAAAATAATACTGATTACCGAAAAGGATGCTGCCCGAATGGTTTCAATACCGGGATTTCCGGAAGTTCTCAAAGAGAGTCTTTATTATATTCCAATTCGGATTCAGATTTTAGAAAACAAACAACAACAATTTTCACAAAAAATAATTCATTATGTTGCAACTAATTCAGGAAACAGCTGATTTTTTGAAATCAAAAATAGCCCGAATGCCCAAAACCGGCATTATTTTGGGAACCGGCCTCGGCAACTTAGTAACTCAAATTACTGATAAAACAGAAATTCCGTACGAAACAATCCCAAACTTTCCGGTTTCGACTGTGGAGGGTCACAGTGGTAAACTAATTTTCGGGAAACTTGGCGACGTAGATGTATTGGCTATGCAGGGACGCTTTCATTATTACGAAGGCTACGATATGAAACAGGTAACTTTTCCCGTACGGGTTATGAAAGCCATTGGTATTGAAAATTTGCTTGTTTCGAATGCCTCAGGTGGTGTTAATCCCGATTTCGAAATTGGTGATTTAATGCTGATAACCGACCATATCAATTTGTTTCCTGAACATCCTTTGCGTGGAAAAAATTACAAAGAACTCGGCACCCGTTTTCCGGATATGAGTGAGGCTTACTCGCACGAACTGATTGGAAAAGCAAAAAATATTGCGGCACGTAATGCGATAAAAGTGGTTGAGGGTGTGTATGTTGGCACCACCGGACCAACTTTTGAAACGAAAGCCGAATACCGCTATTTCCGTATAATTGGCGGCGATGCAGTGGGTATGAGTACCGTCCCTGAAGTGATTGTAGCTAATCATGCCGGCATTCGCTGCTTTGGAATATCGATTATCACCGACCTGGGTGTGCCAGGTAAAATTGTAGAAGTTACCCACGAAGAAGTGCAGGAAATAGGCAACAAAGTGCAACCACTTATGACTCAGATAATGAAAGAGTTAGTAGCTGAGTTGTAATAGAGAGATGTTTCAGGAATTTGCCTTTTTTACTTTTTTGTAGAGCTCCGAAGCAAATACAAAATTATTAAGGTCTTCGTTATCAACCTGAAAAATATCTTCTTTTGTACCTTGCCAGGCTTTTTCGCCTTTATTTATAAAAATAATATTTTCGCCAATTTCCATTACCGAATTCATATCGTGTGAGTTGATAATGGTGGTAATATCAAATTCGCGGGTAATTTCGTGAATTAGCTTGTCGATAATTAGCGATGTTTGCGGGTCGAGCCCTGAATTGGGCTCATCGCAAAATAAGTATTTGGGCTGCAGGGCGATAGCGCGTGCAATAGCCACACGTTTTTGCATACCGCCACTAATTTCGGAAGGAGCTAAGTTGTACGATTTTTCTTTTAAATCGACGTGTTCAAGGCAAAAACGGGCACGTTCTATCATTTCATCCTTCGACGTTTTTGCAAACATTTCGAGCGGATACATTACATTTTCGAGTACGGTAAGCGAATCGAAAAGTGCAGAACCCTGAAATAACATTCCCACCTCGCGACGAAGGATACGAATATCACTCATTTTCATATCAGGTAGGTTTCGCCCATCATATTCTATACGTCCGTTATCGATGCGATGTAACCCGATAACGCTTTTCATCAACACCGTTTTACCCGAACCACTTGCGCCAATAATCATATTGGTTTTACCATTTTCGAACACCGCCGACACGTTTTTCAATACATGGTTGCCATCGAACGATTTATCTATGTTTTTTACTGCTATCATTCCTGAAAATTAGAAATTAGAAATTAGGAAACTAAGAAATTATAGCCCCAAGCCCCTAAAGGGGATGTTAATTAGTCCCGATTGGTCTTTCTTTAAGCCCCTTTAGGGGTTTGGGGCAGAATCACCTCATCATCACTCCCGATAGCTATCGGGACACATCATCACATCAATTATTCAACATTAAATTAGTAATCAGTAAGTTAAAGAAAAGAATCAGAATGCTGCTGTTTACAACTGCATTGGTACTTGCTTTACCCACATCGAGTGCACCCCCGTAAGCATAATAGCCATAATAAGCAGCTACAGATGATATTAAAAATGCAAAAACAACTGATTTTACAAGCGAATAAAACACATAATACGGTATAAATGCATACTGAATTCCCAACAGATAATCGGCTGTGGTAATTATATCGGTAAAAATTCCAACCAAATATCCTCCTCCGAGTCCTACAGCCATACTGAATATCACCAAAAATGGCATCATAAAAACAAAGGCGGCTATTTTTGGTAAAATAAGGTAATTGGCGGAATTTACTCCCATAATTTCGAGGGCATCAATTTGCTCAGTAATGCGCATGGTTCCGATTTCGGAAGCGATGTTTGAACCAATTTTACCCGCTAAAATCAAACATAGAATGGTGGACGAAAACTCCAGCAGAAGAGTATCACGCGTAACCAACCCCGTGCTATATGTGGGTAAAAGCGGGTTTTCGGTATTCAGCTTGGTTTGAATTGTCATTATGGCACCAATAAAAACCGAAATAATAATAACGATAGGTAAGCTTTGCAACCCCAGTTTTTCGAGTTCTTTGGGGAACTGACGAAAAAACATACGCCAACGGTCGGGCGATACCAATACGCGTTTCATTAATAAGGCATATTTGCCTGTATCCTGGAAAATATTCATTTATTGTTACTTTTGTATTGAGTTCACTTTCTGATTCAAAGTGAAAAACTTAATGTTAAATATTATCGTTAAGTAATTTTTCGACCTGAATTTTTAAAGCTGGAATTTGTCGTGAAATTATACCCCAGATTATCACATCATCAACTTTGTCATACCCATGTATCACCCAATTTCTTAAATCCACAATTTTACGAGCATTATCAATTGCAATATCAGCATCGATTTTCAAAATTCTATTGGCTGCTTCTCCAATAATTTCCAATTCGCGCTCAACAGCTCTACGCAATAATTTATTGGATAGATAAATATTAAAATCCCTTTTGTCTCCTATGTATTCATTTATTGAATCAATCGAAGTTTTAATATCGTGCAGGTATTTTAAAATTTCAAGCTGCATATATAAGTTGTTTTGTCTGTTCAAGACTTTTGATAAAAAATGGATTTGAGAGCGATTTTTCAGTAACCAAATCAATTTTTCGATTAAATAAATCCTGAAGCTTATAATGTAAATCAAAATAATTGTCAGTATATTGCTCAATCGGTAAATTATCAAACGAGATTAAAAAGTCAATATCGCTATTTTCATTAAACCTATCAGTACAAACTGACCCAAAAACATACATCGATTTAACTTTATAATTTATACAAAGTTCTTTCAGCTTTTCAATATGGTTAATTAAAATTTTATTCATTTTGTAAAATGTACATATTTGTTTTTGCAAAAGTACACAAAAAAATCTTATTGGTTCATTTATAGCTTTGACAAAGCGCAGAATTATTTCAGGTATTTATCCAAAAACTGATCTTGCTCCCACAATAAATGCAAAATATTTTCGCGCGCTACATAACCGTGTTGTTCTTTTGGCAAAATAACCATACGTGCCGCAGCACCTAATCCTTTTAGTGCCTGAAAATAACGTTCGGTTTGCAAGGTAAACGTACCGGGGTTGTTATCAGCCTCACCATGAACTAATAGAATAGGGGTTTTCATTTTGCCGGCTTGCATAAATGGCGACATGGTATTGTACACATCTGGTACATCCCAATAGTTTCGTTGCTCGCTTTGAAAACCAAAAGGCGTAAGTGTACGGTTGTAAGCACCACTACGGGCTATGCCACATGCAAACAGATTGCAATGTGTAAGCAAATTTGCCGTCATAAATGCACCATACGAATGTCCACCAACTGCCACTTTTTTGCGGTCGATAAATCCAAGCGAATCCACAGCATCGATAGCTGCTTTGGCATTGGCCACCAATTGTTCCACAAAAGTATCGTTGGGCTCTGTTTTTCCTTCGCCCACAATTGGGAAAGCGGCATCGTCGAGCACGGCGTAACCACGTGTAACCCAATACACAAACGAACCATAATACGGATAGGTAAACTCGTTTGGATTGGCAGTGCTTTGTCCGGCACTGTTTTTATCTTTGTATTCGGCCGGATAAGCCCAAATCAGCAACGGAAGTTTTTGAGTTTTGTTAATTTTGTCGTAGCCTGCCGGCAAATACAATGTTCCTGAAAGCTCCACGCCATCAGCACGTTTGTATTTTATCAATTCCTTGTGTACTCCTGCAATGCTTTCGAACGGATTTTTGAAATGCGTAATTTGCTTTGGAGCAACACGTTTTCGGATATTTCGGATAAAATAATTCGGAAATTCATTTTTCGATTGTTTACGAATCAGTACTTCCCCTTTTTTTACATCCATAATATCCTGTATTTCTTCCATTTCGTTTTTCAATGCCGATTGATACAAGCGTTTGGTTTTCAGCGTCGTCAGATTCAATTCGTCGATAAACGGGAATTGACCTTTTGCCGTAAATCCGTCGCCTAAGAGGTATGCATTTCCGTTTTCAATAGTCATTACATATTTTCCAAAAACGTTCTTTTGCGTTTCAAAATCGCCCGGGTCGGCATATACATCCTGATAGTTTCGGGCACTAAATAATCGGGGAGCCTGCTCCGGATTCGAAGGATTGATAACCGACACTTTCATCTGTCGCGTATCGTACCATTCCTCGCTCAGTACGGCTGTGGTTGCATTGCCCCAAACAATGCGCGAATAACGCAGTGTGGTTTTACACAGCTGAGTTTGTCCACTTTCGAAAGGCGCTTTCCAAAGATAGACAGCATCCCTGAACGGAACTTCTTTTTGCGGATTTCCTTCGTCCAGCGCTTCTACCCAAAATAATGTAGCTGGCTCGTCAGAGCGCCAGCTTATGGAGCGTTTACCTATTCGTACAGCCATAAATCCTTTTGGTAGCACTTCGGAGAGGGGCACTTCGTTTATCAGTTTTACTTTTTTGCCATTGGCATCATAAACCACATTTGTTTGCGGAAAACGATTGAGCGGTACGATATACGAAAAAGGTTTACGTAAGGTAGTAACCAACACATAATTACCGTCGGGCGAAACAATTTCATTTACATACATATCAGCCTCTTTGAATAGCTTTTTGGAGCCATCTAAATTGATTTTATAAAGTTCGGCAGTAGTTAGTGTTACAAAATTGGCTTCGTCGGTCGGATTTTTTAGCATATCCTGATAGGTTCGGTTTTGCGATTTTGAACCATCGCTCACCGAAATAATCGGTCCGGCAGGCAAGGATTTTTTTACATCAATCAATGCATCCCGTTTTGAAGGTAATATTCTGACTAACAAATTTTTGCTATCGGCAAACCAGTTCAGCGGATTACCCACATTGGCATTCAATACCGCATCGGTTAGTTTTGAAGCACGTGCAGTTGTAAAATCGGCAACCCAAAGTTCCACACCGTTCGAAACTGTGTTTGTAAATGCTACTTTTGTTTCGTCGGGCGACCAGAGTACATTGGCAATGCGCATATTATCAGACAAACCATCGAATGTGAGCGGCTCCTTGTCAGTGAGTTTACGCATTTTAAGCGTACTAATATAACTCATCGATGAGCTGATATTTGTAACCGGATTAACCCGAAGTCCCGCTAAGCTTATTTCCTGCTGATTGAGATCGTCGAGCGATTTATAAGTCGGTCGGTAACTGAGCAGCATATATGTTTTGCGCGTATTCATAGTTACCGAAGGTGGACGTTGATAATCGGCTAACTGTAAGATAGATTGGGGAGGAAGTTGGAACGACAGATTTTCCTGCGAACGTGCGTTTGCTAAAGTCATTAGTATAAATAATATGGTGAATAATTTTGCTTTCATTATTTCAATATTTCCTGAATGTTTTCTTCCCGTTTCATAATCTCAGCGCGCAGGGCATCAATATCAATATTCCAGCTGTTTTTGAGCCATTTGCGGGCAATAGAAAGTTTTTCCTGTATTATTTCTTTACCATCTTTCTCATTCACAGGAGGAGCAATTGGATTGCCCTGAGCATCAAGAATTTCTTTTCTTGTAGCCATCAATAAAATATTATTCCATTGTTCATCACTTTTTACCAGATAATTTGCAATTATCTCAACAAAATCCTCCCGATTCTGACTACCTGCATACGGCGACACAAAACCAAGCTGAGCTGCTTCGGATTCGGAAACATATTGCCAGCCAAGCGGATTGTATTTTCCCTGCGAGATAAGACCAAATTCAACCGGATAGTTCCGTTTTTGATGCAAAATGTGTGCAAACTCGTGATGCATGGTTTTGAAATAATATTCATTCAGCATGTCTACATCGCTCGGATTGAGTGCATTGCAATTGTAAAGTGTTACTTTCAGTCCACCTTCGGCTGTACCCAGTAAAATTGTTCCTGATATAGGATTATAGGCTGGCGAGCCAATTAAATGAATAATGCGCGGCCCGTTTTCTTTCAAAAATTCAGGGTTCACAATAGTGCTATAGGCATCGAACCACAGGTATTTCACCAATTTTGCCATTTTTTGCGCATTATCGAAGGTTACAGGTACTAAATTGTAATCCAGATCGGAACCTACATCCTGCATACGGTAGCGAAAATCGAGATTGTAAGGTGTCAGGTACGACTCGCGCAACCAATTATCAAAACTGTACGAAGCAGCATTTTCATCCGTAGCCTTTGTCCGGAAAATGGAAGCTGTAAACTCATCGTCGGTTGTACAGGCTGCTGCAAATATTGTTATAATTATAATTATCAAATAGTTAGTTGACTTCATGTTGTTAGTCTTATTTTTCAAAATCAATTAATTTATGCGTTTAAAACCCGATTTCGAATCCTGTTTTCGTATTCCCGGATTAGGTGTCAGGCCGGCGCTTATTACTTCCTGTGGAATTTGTATTGCCCGTCGGGAGTCGTTGTAGGTCAGTTTATCTGTGGCGCTTCCGGCAATTTTATGCTCAATTTCGATACCATAACGTTTTATATCGAACCATCTGTAACCATCAAACATGGTTTCGATGCGTCGGAAATGCAATACACAATGAATCAAAGGTCGTTGGTTGGCGTTTACAGTAAATGCAGCGCTCATTTTGTCGGCATTCAGTGTTTTGACAAATAAGCTATTGCCCGAAGTATAAAAATTACGGATAAGCTGTTCGGTAAGCGGCGTTTGTACTAAATGCGATTTGTTCCAGCTTTGTAAATCGGCAACTGCTTCGGATATGCGATTCAGGTAAACAAGCGCCTCGGCACGGCAAAGCAGGGTTTCGTCGGTCGTAAATTCGGCTCGTACAACATGGGCGTAACCTATTCCGGCAATTTTATCGGTATATTCAAAAAACTCGTTTGTTTTCGGGAAAAATACGCCATAATCCTGTTCGCCTCTGATATATAATTTTCCAACAAAACAAGGAGGATATCCTGTCCAGGTTGGTCCACGCCCAAAGGTGGAGCCAAGCATAGCCGCATCATTGTGTCCGTAGCGGGTACCGAAAATGCGGTTAAAAACGGAATTTGTAGGCAGTAGTAATAAATTGCAGTTTTGCTGTGCATCCACATAATCGTAACCAATAGCATCCGTGTTGTCGAAATCCTTGTCCCAGTTTCGCAACAGATTATCGGGCGTTGCACCCAGCACTTCATTGGCATACTGCACTACTTTTTCATAATCGCGTTTGTAAAGATAATACCGTGTGGCAAATGCCGCCGCCGCTTTCCGGTTGAAATGGTATTTGGGTACCGAATAAGCAGCATCCGTTATCAATGGCAAACCTGCCTGCAAATCAGCTTCAATTTTTGCATAAACCGCCTGCACAGATTCACGCTCGTATTTTCCCTGAACAATAGTCTCGGGTTCGGTGGAGTAGGGGATGCCCAAATCAGACTTACTCGCCGTTTCATCTTTGTAAGCCTGACTAAACAGATTAACCAGAATAAAATGACTGTATGCCCTGCAAAGCAATGCTTCGCCTTTTTGAGGTTTCAAATCTAAGGTTGGTTGTTCGGTTTCAAGTTTTTCGATGGCTTTCAGTGCGTTGTTTGCTGCTGCTATAGCTGCATAGCAATTTTCCCAAATATAGGATGGACTGTCATCTTCCGTTGAAGCAGTAACAGCATTCCAGGTATAAATTTCATCGTGCATGCGGTCTTGTGCAGCCAGATTAACAGGCAGAATGGCATTATTATCCACAAAATTATCCGAACTAAGTTCCGCCAATGCCGAGTAATTAGCATTGGGATACGCCGAAACCAATAATTGTGCAATTTTTGTTTGCGTATCCGCCTGTGTGCGGTTATCAGGCAGCGTACTTAAAAAATCGCTACACGAAGCACTTGTCGTAAGTACTAAAATTCCAACAAATATTTTGTAAATTATATTCATGAAGAAATTGTAAATTGTAAATGAATAAATTGTAAATGTTTACATTCCCACCCTCAGCGTAAACGTCAGCTGCTTTGGCACGGGTGTTGAAACACCTCCACTGTTGAAAAATTCAGGGTCCTGACCATTTAGTTTTCGGTCGGCATAGAGCAACAGTAAGTTGGTAGCCTGCATTTTCAGTTGTAAATTCGAGACCTTGAGAATTTGTAAAATGCTTTTTGGTAAATCATAAGCCAGCGAAACTTCTTTCAGGCGAATAAATCCACCGTTGGCAATGCGTTCCGTAGAATAATTATAAGCATTGTAGGCATAACTCAAATTCGAATCTTCGTAGTATTGTCGTATTGCTGCAATGGTCGGAATGGTTGTAATTTCTTCATCGCCCGGAAGCACCCAGCGGTTTTTAAATTCTTTGGGCATAGCATCCAAATCGGAATATTTGGCTGCAAAAAACGGATTTAACCGAACTTTATTACCAAATGAATAGGTAATGAAAATGTTCAGCTTCAGGCCTTTCCACGAAAGTGTATTGCCCAAACTACCATTAATGGTAGGGTCGGTTGGACCTTCGTATTTCAAAAACGAAATGTTTTTAAATTCCTGAAAATTCAAATCGGTGGTTGTCGTGATATTGTCCTGATTGGTAAATGTCGGTATTCCCTCATCATTCAATCCCATAAACGGAATTGAGAATAAAGCTCTCACCGGATAACCTTTCAGTGCATAACCCGAACCGGAAATTAACTGTATAACGTTAGAACGCGAATCTAAATCGGTAATTTTATTTACGGCATTCGAAAAAATAAAATCACTTGTCCAGTTAAAATTTTTGGTTTCTATGTTTTTTGTCGAAATGGTAAATTCCACACCATGCGAAGCCATCGAAGCCACATTGGCATACTTGGCTATCTGTCCGCCAACGCCTTGCGTGTAAATCAATCCGATAAGGTCAAAATTCTGTCGGGTGTAAAAATCGGCTTCTACATTCAATTTGTTTTTAAAAAAACCGAGACTTGTTCCCACATTAAACTCATGTTTCTTTTCGTAAGTGAGTTCACTGTTTTCAGGGTTTTCGATGTAAATAGCCGATTCTGAAACACTTGCAGTTGGTCGCCAGGGAGTTTTGCTTTTATAAACTATTTGCGAGTTAGTTACAAAGTCGGGTCCACGGTCTGCTGTAAGCGAGTAGGATGCTTTGAGTGATGCGAATGAAAAGACAGTTCCCAATGCCGGTTTAAACCATGCTTCCTCGTGTGCCATCCATGCTCCCGATACATTCCAGGTAGGCAGCCAGCGTGCCGTACGCGATTTGCCTAATTTATTCGAACCTTCATAACGGGCTGTTCCGTTCAAAGTATAACGTCCTTTGTATGAGTAGGTTGCCGAGCTGAAAAATGCCACATTGCGGGTGTAAGTGGGTGTGTTGCTGTAATAGTCGGTGTTTTCTTCCTTGCTTTGTTTAAAAACCTTGGGGTCGTAAAACGGTATTCCACCATTCTCGTACTGAAAACCCCAGCCACGAAACCAGATTTTCTCGCGGTCGATGGCACTTGTTTCCATACCTCCAAAATAGTTGATAATATGCGTATCGTTTACCGAAGTATTATAACTTACCGATGCTCTGAAATCGACACCACGCATGCCATAAGCTGTGCGATTGTATATACCACCAATCGGTAAAATGCTGATAGGTAGGTCGTTCGGATTGTCGGGGTCGCTGTAAAGCAAGGGGTTACGCTCGGCTATTGTTGCATTTTCCGGAAAAACTCCTGCACGATAGGCATTTGCCTGATTGGAGTTGTCTTTGATATGATGCTCCTGCGACGACGACTGATATTTAATAGCTGCCAGCACATTGGCTTCCAGTCCACGTTTTATTTTCCAGGTTATGTCCGATTGAATTTTCAGATCCGTAACATTCAAATCAATGTAATTATTTTCCAATTCATGAAAAATATTGAAAGGCGCATAGTTGCGGGTGTAAAATTCATTCGGGTCTAATGTGCGCGAAGTATTCAGCGCAAAACTATAAGGGTTAATGTCAAAGTCGCGTTTTACTTCGCCGCTCACCACATCCACATCCTGGCTTAAAGTGCCCGGAGCTTTTTGTTTACGGTAGGAGCCGCTCGATAGTAAGTTGACAGTCAGGTTTTTATTTATATCATAAGAGGCATTTACATTGGCCGTGTAGCGTTCTACCGAGCTCGATTTTGTCCAACCCGGATCGTCGAATGCCGAAAGCGACACATAAAAGCGGGCTTTGTCTGTTCCGGAACTTATGCTCACTGCATGATTTTGAGTTAGCGAGCTGCTGAAAAGTTCGTTGAACCAGTCGGTATTCCGAAATTCAGCCTGTTGCAGATAACCATTTCGGGCAGCTTCCGAATTTTCAAGTCCGTAGCCTCCGTTGTTGTATTGATTAATCAATTCATACATTTTTCCGTAAACACCGCTGTTGGCGCTACCGGTCAATGTGGTGAACTCGAGCCAGCCTTTGCGCTCCATTTCCTGATAAATGCCCATTTGCTGTTGCGAATTGGAGATATTAAATTCGCTGTATGATGGGATCAGGCGCGTTGTATATTCGCCGGTATAATTAATTTTGCTCACGCCGGCTTTCCCTTTTTTGGTGGTAATAACCACTACGCCGGCCATGGCACGAGCACCGTAAATCGAAGTTGCCGATCCATCTTTCAGTATCTGAAAACTTTCGATATCGTCGGCGTTAATGCCTGCAATGGCTGAGGATATTAAAGTCTCTGCATTCCCCGACGAAAGCGCATCGCTCGAAACATCAATAGCATCTTCCACCACTACACCATCTACTACCCACAAGGGTTTTGAATTTCCGTAAATGGAAGTCGCACCACGTACACGTATTTTGGGGGCTGTGCCAAATGTTCCCGATACGTTTTGTACCGACACACCTGCCGACCGGCCTTCCAGAGCGCGACTAACATCGGTAATACCATCCAATTTGGTTTTAGCAGCATCCAATTTGTCGGTAGCACCCGTAAAAAGCCGTTTGTCCATTTTCATCATACCGGTTACAACCACTTCTTCTAATTGCTGTGCATCCGACTGCATAACTATTTTCAGTACCGGTTTCACGCCAACTTCCTGTGTTTTCAGTCCTATGTATGACACAATCAATGTTTTAGCTGATGCCGTAACTGTAATTCTGAAATTTCCATCTATATCGGTAATCGTACCTGTTTGCGAATTACCTTTCACCTGTATGGTTGCGCCAATCACAGCTTCGCCCTTCTCGTCGGTTACAGTACCGCTTATAGTGCTGCTTTGCGCCAATGCATTTATAGTAAAAAGAAAGAGAAGTATAAGTATAATAAAATAGTGTTTCATTCAGTTTGAAGTGGAATCAGATTTGATAAATTATTTAAAGGCAGACAAAAATACAAAAAAAACAAAACCAATAAGCTCCCGCAACAGCTTTTAACCATTGCGGGAGCTCAAAACAAATCAATACAGTCTTTTTCAGACCAATCGATAGCAATAAGGAATGGCGACGGGAAATGTTACCCACACAACACCCCTGTCATTTCGAGCGTAGCGAGAAAACAAAATCTTTTCCCTGCGGGAATAATATGTATATTGATTGAGCGGCGTAGCTGCGATATCTTGGTAGAAAACACGTAAGCCCCACGATACCATACGACCCCAGCGGGGTCGAACAACATCATCGGAATGGATTTTTTTCTTTTGATATGCGACACCTACGGCGTCAATGTTTTAGATACCTCGCTTCGCTTCGACATGACAAGGTAATAAAGAGGATACATTCCGCCGCCCAACCATCATTCGTAAAATTATCATTTGCGCGGTGGCGGTGCAAAGCGTCTCAGCACCCGCCGCACGAGAATTTACATGAGTGTAATAACAGTTGGCGACGGGAAATACCCTGCATCAACGTCCATGTCATTTCGAGCGTAGCGAGAAAACTAAAATCTTTATCCCGACGGGGTTAACATATTTAATGATTGAGCGGCGTAGCTGCGATATCTTGGTAGAAAACACGTAAGCCCCACGATACCATACGACCCCAGCGGGGTCGAACAACATCACCGGAATGGATTTTTTTTCTATTGATATGCAACCACCTATGGAGTCTGTAGACAAAATTTATTCCCAAATTAAGCCATCGGCTTAATTATTGCTTCAATAAATGCTATTTCTTCGTCAGTTAATTTGTATTTCTGATACATCTGCTTGTCAATTTCTGGAACAGATTTGCTCCAATCAATATCCGATGTTGGGGTAAAGTCTTGAAGAGGAACGAAACGGAATACATCACGTGAAACCTGCATTGTTCCTCTACCGAAATAGAGTGCTACCTTGAATAATTGCGTTTGGATAAATTTATAACAATTCAATTGTTCATTTTCTGTTTCGAAAGGACCGACAACTAAAAAGGTTTCTGTACAAACAGAATTGCAATCGCCTAATATTGTTTCTGGAGGATTAGTCGCATTTGTAGAATAACTGGTTGTAAAATACAACTTAAATTTTTGAATAAAATCTATATTTTTAGTTATAATTGTTCGAGAAACATATCCAGTGATTCTTTTTGCGCCTCCTTTTATACCTTTAACCCCAAATATTTTTATAGAATTTACGAATGGTTCAAATTGTAAATTTGATAATGGATATCTTTCGGGAGAATTAAATAAATCTTTTCTAATACCAAATGGTTGTGTGTTTGAGACAATTTCTTTAAAACTTGCTGATTCAACTCCGATTTTATCAATTATCGATTGCCTTCTGAAGTCTCTAATTATAATGTCTGTATTTCCATCTGATAAACTTCTACTTTTCTCAAATCTTTGATTATTTGCTGGTTTATAGGTGTAATTGAGATTTAATTTGTGATTTTTATCCCACAAAAAATAACAAACACCACCATCTAAATTTTGACCATTAAAACATTCGCCAGAATTTTCATAGTCAAACATTTTACAAATTCTTTTATCTTCGATCATTTCTTTTCTAAAAGGTTTTAAGATAGCTTTTCCACCAACCATCCATTTTGAAGGCATAATCAAAGAAAAATAATTAGGTTCAATTTTTTTCGAAATTCTCACAAAATTTTGATAAATAGGGTTCGCTGCATCATCTGAAGCGCCACTTCCATCGTTTTCTTGATATGGAGGATTTCCAACTATAGCATTAAATTTCATATTGTCATTATTGATTGATTTCCAGTAGGTTTTACCCTGTTTAATTTTTTCTATAAAATTTGAGGGTTTGTTAGTTATCTGATTTACTAAATCTTCAAAATAACGTGTGTTTACTTTTGCTTTTCGAAATCCTACTAATGTTCTGCGGGTGATACTCTTAGCCATTGGTGTTTTACATATCACAAAAATATTTTCTGCAACAACTTTATCCCATAAGACATATTGTTCTTCGATGGTAGGTGAAGATTTTAAAATGTCAAAATGTGAACGGTAAATGCTATAAGCCATATAAAGCGGATAAAGGCCGGATTTAGAATTTATTTCAAGGATACGAGAAGCGGTTGCAAATACATCCTTTGTAACTTGCCCCTGGTCAACAAACCGAGGTTGTAAAAGTGTATTTTCCATTTTTTCGTCGTAAAATACATAACCACCTAAGCAGTCGCCTAAGTGCATATTTACAACACGCCAGGGTGTAAGTACTGTTTCTTTGTCCGGGTTCCGAAAACTGCTAAAAATGGTGGTTATTCGGGCAATTCGTTCTTCTACCGATAAATTGTCAGCAGCCCGAGCCATTGCTCTGATACGTTTACCCGCTTCGCGAAATATATCAGGTTCGTAATACTTTTTAAAACTATAAAATACATCCTTGCTAACGCCTTTTGGCATAAATTCAGTCCACGATTGTGGATCAATCAGTTCGGCAAAATTATCAATGGTTATTTCAGCTTCTTCTTTATTTGCTTCAGCTCCATATATAAGCAATGGCATTCTGATTGAAATTCCCTGAAGAATAGAAATGGCGCTGTCGCGGTTTTTCTTTTTCTCAGCTTTTTCTTCAAGCAATTGTTTTTGTTCTTCTGTCAGTTCCTGATTAGCACGTTTCAACTTTTCGGCTGCTTCTAACTGATCGTATTTTTCGTCGGTAAAACCTTGTCGGTTAATATCAATATCGCCACTTTTGGGCATCGACTTTGTGCTGCCAATAATTTTTTTGAGACCTTCAAATTCTTTTAATGCAAACGCATCGAGTTTCATTAAATGATCATTGTTATACAGGTATTTATCCTCAAATCCATTACTTACCACACGGTCGATGTACACTTTTTTGAGTTGTGCCAACATACCTTCCACATTGTAGGTGTTCATTCTCGAACCATCTACTGCTATAATAGGGCAGAAATTAAGAAATTCACCCATAATTTCACGGTCTTCCTTGGTGGTTTTTCCTGCTTTTGCAGATATTTTTGCAGTTTCGGCTATAACTTTGAGTGTACGGTCGGGGGCAAAATCAAACACAAAACATTCTTCTTTTACCCTGCCGTTTATGTTTGCAGGTGTTTGTACACGGAAAATTGTTTGCATATAACCCGATGCGGATGTATTGAAAGAGCCTGAAAGCATAAATACAGCTGTCCAAGCGGGCACAGAGACGCCTGTGGTTAATCTTCCGCATGAAAGTGTAATGGTGTAAGTTTCGTGTGGATTTTTACCAATTGCATTTTCAACCTTTTGAAGCGCTTCCTGATTGGCTTCTTCTTCGTCGCCATCGCCAGCCACATTTACTATTTGAAACTGACCAAACACGGGGTGCGCTTGTAAAATGGCACTCAAGGCGCGAGCTTCTTTTACGCCCGGTACCATCCACAGCGAATGTCGGAAATTATCACGATGTTCCTGCGTAGCAAAAGGGTAATTGCTATCGTTATCAGTTTTACAAATCAAATTTAAAAACGACCGAACATCGTTTTCGTATCTAAACTTTCCTTCGGGATTAGTACGGAAAAATTCACGGAAATTAAATGCTAATTCTTCATCAATGTATTTTGCAAGTAATTTACCAAGGTCATACGTGTAAATATTTAGTCGTGGAAGTGCCGAATACGGATTTGGATCTCCAAAATGGATTTTTTCCCAATCTGCTTTGGCACGTTGCTCCATCACATAATCCCATGTATAAATTTCATCTTCTTTAAAATCGTCAATCAAATTAAATGGCGTACCCGAAAGTCGTAATACTTTCGTATCCGGTCTCACCAATTCCTTCATTACATTTACTCCTAATTCAGTCTTTGTGCCTTCGTGGGCTTCGTCCACAATTACAAAATCCCAATTTGGAATAAAAACATCGGTACTATTATTAAAATTTCCACCTACAACTTCAGAATTTCGAAGAAATTGAATAGACGCAAAATACACATATTGTATCTCGTTTTTACATGCTCGTTCCTCAAGCGAAATTAAATTTTCGCCATTGTTTCTTGAACCATAAGAAAAATGGGGTGAATTGTAGAAAATCTTCCCGAAATCCTTAAACCATCCAGCATCCACCACAGGGCGGTGTGTGAGTATAAGAGTTCGGGTAAAATTCATATCTTTTACCACTTGCAATGCCGAAAGTGTTTTACCAAAACGCATTTTGGCATTCCAGAGCATTTGGTTTGTTTTGCTAAATTGTTTTTTCGTTTTTTCGATAGCTTCGATCTGCTCCGGTCTGAAAGTAATTGGATCTTGATCGGTTGTTATTTCGGCTGCATTGAGCGAGTGTTTCCCATCTTTAACCGCTTTAATTGCTTTTTTTACCGTTTCAAGGTCAGTTTTAAACCATTCATTGGCTTTATTTTGAGTATCAAAAGTCTTGCGCTTTATGCCCGAACGTAAAAGCACTTTATGTACTTCATCGTCCGAAAAAGCAAGAATTTTTCCCTTTTTCGAGAACACAGCCACTTCGGTATAAAGTAATTCGAATTGAATACCAGCTGTTTGTGTGTATTGGTTAATTCGTTTTTTTGCAGCATCATTTAAGGTTTTGCAATTGGGTTCAAGCCCCCATATATTTTCATTATCGGAGGTAGCTTCTCCAATTTTCAGACAATCTTTGTGTTGAGCATCGTTAATGCGAAACACATAAATAAGTTTTAGTTTAAACGGCAATTCAAATTTCATAATATTATTTTTTTATAAGGTCAATAAATCGGATTTTTTTACCTTTTTTCCCTGTCTCAATATCTTTGTTGATCCAATCTTTTATCAGACAATATGTTCCATTGTGCTTTTCAATTTTATCATTTCTGCAACCTTCGCAGTTTTTAAAATCCTGTCCACCAAAAATGTCTAATTGTGAACTTTTTTTTACCCCACAACTATTTGGAATTACTCCTTTGAGTCCATCCATTTGCCACACATTCCATGATATTATGTAAGCAATGTACTGGATTGATTTTAGTAGGGGTTGTTCGCCAAATATCTGCTCATAATTTTCGATAAATGTATATAGCATTGCTTCGCGGGCAAGTAGGAGACTGTCGCCCTGCCACTCGTAAGCATAGGTGCTTTTATAAGCTTCTTGTGCTGCTTTGAGCCATTCGCCTGAGTTTTGAACGTTTTCGTTAATGACCCGCAGTTTTCTGTCCAATAATCCTATTCGATTTTCGATAGGGATAAATTCTCCGGTAGTAGTGTCGTATCGGCTGGTAATATAAGGAGCTTCACCACAGGTAATTTCCATTCGATTTTCACGGATATAATGTTTCCATGTTTTATCGTCAGGAAAAGTGATTTTTTCGGGATTAACTGTCCAAAAATGTGTCCCATATTCAGTTATAATTTCCGTATTGAATATGTTTTCGCGTCCAAACCAAGCCGTATCGATCAAATTGTTTTGGGCATTACAAATCCACGAAGGTGTAAAAACTTCAGCCATTTCGCGTGAGCGCGATTGCTGTAATGTTTTGTCCTTTTGAACACGTGGCATTATTACATTACCATTTTCTCCGGTAATCAATTCGGGTAGGATTGGTGAGCTAAATTCGTATTTTTCACCTAAATTGCAATAATTGTCGGTAGCCCAGAAGATATTTTGTTGGGTAGTATGGTCGCGTAAGAGTATTTCCAGTACCTCGGGGTATCGGTCTCGTAGTTCGTTTTCCTTAATGTCAATTTCGTTAGTCATTGGCTGCCGAGCGGCTGCCATTGGTCAGATAAGAATTTTAAAATCCCGCCTTTATAGATGCAAAAAGCGTGGACTAAATCCTTATCCGCATACGAGGTCGTAGGAAACCCACACAAAGATGATAAGTCAAAAGCCCACGCCGTTTCCGACGTGAGCATTCGCTCATTGAATCTATCTTTGTGTTCGCATTTATTGAAATTTCCTACGTTTCGTATGCGCGAACAATAGCAGAATGCTATTTAATTAATATGTTTTGTATTGTAGAGACGTGGCATGCCGCGTCTCTACGTTTAGAATTCGGTTTTTATTCGATAATTATTTTGTTTGATTTTTAATGCTACAAAACTACAAAAAAGAATTTGAATTTGCGGCTATATGTTAAATAAATAATGTGATAAAATCAACCTGATGCATTTGTTGTTTCACATTCCTAACACTCTTTTAGAATTTGTTATACGGGGTGAGTAGCTATGAAAATTATTATCGGATATAGTATCCACCGTTTTTGGCAGCCCCTTTGAATTCAATTTTTTGCTCGTCGTTTAGTCGTTTTAAATAACGCTGAATGGTACGCAAACTCTTATTCAGGCTAATTGCTATCGCTGGTGCATTTAATCCAGGATTCGAATTCAGGGTTTGTAAAATCTGCTCTTTCAATAAATTTACACCGCCATTGCTAATGTCTTTGTTTTCATTTACACCGCCACTTTGAAATTTTGCACCGCCATTTGTAAGCAACCTGAGTAAATCCATTTGTGTTGCTATCACTCTATCAGCAATAAATTCTCTAAATGTAGTATCATCTTCATGTGCTTTTTCGAGCGTAGCAATATACTCATGTCTTAAAACAGCAGGTATTATAGCAATACTGTATTCATTTCGGATTAATGCCAGATTCATTAAAAGACGCGATAATCGGCCATTACCATCAATAAATGGGTGTATGAAAACAAATTTTTTATGTGTTAGCGCGGCAAATTCTACCGGATGAAGTTTTGTTTCCTGTTTGTTGAACCAACTTACAAATTTTTTCATTTCAGCACCCACATTCTGAGGTGGTGTAACCGGATATTTACTACCACTTATAAAAACAGGCACTTGCCGATACTTGCCGGCATGTTCAGGGTCAATTTGCTGATAAAAAAGGCGATGAAGTTCTAATATATCTTTCTATTCTAAGGCTTTGTTAGTAGCCAAATGAAAAAGATAATCATACGCCTTGGCATGTCCAACAGCCTCATAAACATCGCGTAACGGTTTGCCCTCAATAGTCAAACCATCTTCAATCACCACTTTGGTTTCCGATTCGGTGAGGCTATTACCTTCTAAGGCATTACTGCTAAAAGTAAACCCTACCCGATAGTAATTGCGTAACGACTTCAGCGTTTCCGGCGCCAGGGGTCGCATTGCCAATAATTTACGGATATTGAGCTCGGCTATTTTGTATTTTGTTTCCATTATTACATTTTTCAAACCCCAAAACTACAAAAAAACTATTTACATTTATATTCTGTTGTTGAATTTCTTTTTAATAAGTAATTGAATTTAAATAATGTCGTATTTTTAATTTAAGAAAACAAAGAAATGGAACGCGGATTTACGCTGATAAAGCGGATTGAAAACGGATATTAATTCCGACAAGTCGGAATGATTTTCAGATGCTTGCAGTGAAATCCGCCCCGATTTATCGGGGAATAATCCTTTTCTTTTAATCCGCTCTTTCGCCGATATATCGGCATATTCTATCCGCTTAATCTGCGAAAATCAGCGTTCCAATTAAATTTTTTAAATGGAATATTAAATAGTTCCAATTACTTAATATAACTATGTAATACTATGTGTCATAAATTCTTAATTGAAATAATGTCTATTCAAAATTAATATTTTATTTAAGATTCACAAACACAAATACCGCTTTTTTTTACTGCTGTGTATCTTTATAACAAGTACCTTTCAATATATTGTATACTGTATTATCCTTTATATATCCTATATATATTCATTATTAAACCTTTATATAAACTATATCTATATAAATATAGGATATATAATGGATATTAAAAGTAAATATTACCTATTAATACCTTTAAATATCGGAGTTGATGTGTCCCGATAATTATCTGGAGACTTGATGTGCTGATTTATTTTTACCCTTTTTGTTTGTGGTTTGTTCATGTTAAAAATAAATTTCTTAACTTTGCTGTTCTAAAATTTTTTAAAAAGCAAATTATGAAAAAACTTTTCAATCCCCTTTTCTATGTGTGTATGCTGTCGGTTATTGCCTTGTTTTCGTCGTGCGAAAAAGAGGGTGTAACAAGTATAAAGATTAATAAAACAACTCTTTCGCTCAATGTGGGCATCGAAGATACTATTCAGGTTACGGTTGGTTATACAGGCGATTTGCCGTCGGGTGCTATCAAATGGACTATAGCCGATCCAACTGTTCTTGAGTCAATTTCCGAATTTGATGGCGCAAAGGTCGTTGCAAATTCAGAGTCGAGTGTGGAGAAAAACAT
>Ga0209398_1000085_pt1 | contig 70485 bp, 64 predicted proteins | sample AshMeaBigSpring_FD_184125 | JGI IMG/M metagenome (GOLD analysis project Ga0209398, IMG submission 184125) | Groundwater microbial communities from Big Spring, Nevada to study Microbial Dark Matter (Phase II) - Ash Meadows Big Spring (SPAdes)... | ecosystem: Environmental > Aquatic > Deep...
TCGACGCCGAGCGCGCCCAGGCCATGCTCGACAGTTCTGGCTCCAAGGCCATCACACCGCAGATGATCCGAACGTTTGCCAAAACCGCGCGCCAGCGCATCCGGCTCGAAGGCGGCGGCTACCGCCGCGACCACTTGCGCGCGCTCGCCCAGCGTGTCGAGGTCGCGGACGGCGAGGTTCGGATCATGGGATCGAAGACCCGGTTGCTTCAGGCGCTTACCGGAAAAAGTGGCGTAAACGCAGTGCCCACTCAGGGACTGAAGTGGCGGAGAGGGAGTCCGCTTAACGTGTGTTTCTTGCCATCTATATCTATCCATCATCGTATTGTTTATATGAGGTTTTATGTCGCTTAATCACTCATAATCGTCTTTCATTGTCCCTTATTGTGTGCCATAGTCCCAATATAGATTTGGGACTGGAAATGGGACGCTCGATATGGCGAGGGAATTGAACCGACTGAGCGCAAGGGCTGTAGCGACCCTTACAGAATCAGGCCGTTATGCCGATGGCGGCGGGTTGCATCTGGTGATCGCCCCCGGTGGTTCGCGGAAATGGGTGTTTCGTTACACCATCGGCGGCAAGACCCATGATCTCGGCCTGGGCAGCGCGCGGGAAGTCAGCCTTGCGGAAGCGAGGCAGGCCGCGACCAAGCGGCGCGATGAAATCCGCAAAGGTCAAAACCCGATCAAGGAAAAGGCCAAGCAAGCTGCGCCGCTTTTTGGTGCTTTCGCTCTCGAATATGTCGAGACGATGCAAAGCCAGTGGCGGAACGAAAAGCACATTGCTCAATGGAAGATGACACTCACCAAATACGCCGCGCCGCTCCATGCGATGCCTCTTGATGCCATCGGCACGGATGACGTGCTTGCAGTGCTGAAACCGCTCTGGAGCCGCACGCCTGAAACGGCTGAGCGCTTGCGCGGGCGTATCGAGGCAGTGCTTGACGCTGCGAAGGCCAAGGGTTGGCGCTCTGGTGAGAACCCAGCCCAATGGCGTGGGCATCTTGAACAGCTTCTGCCGCGCCGCCAGAGGCTCACGCGCGGTCATCACAAGGCCATGCCCTATGATGACTTGGCCGGTTTCCTGGCCGATCTGCGGGCACGCGATGCGCTGGCAGCGCGGGCGCTGGAATTCATCATCCTGACAGCGGGGCGCTCCGGCGAGGCGCTGAATGCGACTTGGGCTGAAATCGACATTGCAAAGGCTATCTGGACTATTCCGGCAATCCGCATGAAGGCGGGGCGCGAGCATCGGGTGCCGCTAACCAATGCCGCATTGGCCGTGCTGGAGCGGGTGAAGCTGCTATCAGCCAATGGCGAAGGCTTTCTTTTCCCCGGTGAAAGGCAGGGACGCAAGCGCAAGCAAAACGAAGGGCAGGAACCGGAATCGCGCCTGCGAACTGATGCACCACTTTCCAGTGCGTCCATTGTAAACCTCATGGCGCGCATGAAATGCGATGCCACGATACACGGCTTTCGCTCCAGCTTTCGCGACTGGGCGGCGGAAACAACGGGCTTTCCGCATGAGGTCTGCGAAATGGCGCTGGCGCATACCATCCCGAACAAGGCGGAAGCGGCTTATCGGCGCGGCGATCTTTTCGACAAACGCCGTGCGCTGATGGATGCATGGGCGGAATTCTGTGAGCCGAAGCCCGCGAACGTGATCCAGATGAAGCGGGGGGCGTGAGGCATGGTGCGCTTACCCTTCTGGGTACTTGGCGACGACACGCTTTCGCCCAAACGCTTGAAGCAATTTGCCGATTATCTGCGAAGCGATTTGATCGCAGATATCGACCGGGGCGGCTGGGATCGTGAAAATGCGTTGCACGGCCTCAACTGGATTGCAAACCTTCTGGATGCTGAAAGCGAGGCACCGTCTATCTTGCGGCCTGTCCACAAAGCCAAAAACAGACCGAAGGGGAGCGGCAAGGACTGGTATGCCATCGGGCAGGACGTTGAAGAACGGATCGAAGAACACCTACCGGATTTGCATTCCGCCTCGCAACTTGAGCAGTCGCGCGCCAAGGGTGCCGCAATTCGAGAGGTGGCGAAATCCCACCGGCTGACCCCGCGAGCGGTTCGCACGCTGTTCGACATCTATCAAAGCGCTATGGCCGAATATAACCGCATCCTAGCGGAGGAATGAACCCTATCGGAGAGTAAAAAAAACTCGGTGACTTAACTTCACGCGACACTCTGAAAAAGCGGGCATAAATGATCTGCATCCTTCCGAACAACAGGAGATGCACATGGAACCTATCGCCCTTCAAATCCCGGATGCAGTGAAGATTTCGGGGCTAGGTCGCTCGTCGATCTATAAAGCAATTCAGGAAGGCCGTCTTCCGATCCGCAAGGCTGGTAAGCGCACGCTGATCCTTTCGGAAGACCTTCGGGCATTCATTGGTGATTTGCCGACGTCACCAAACACCCAAAAAGCTATCAAGGCCTGACCGATGGCCGGAAATGAGAAGCCCGCCAACTTGCGATTGGCGAGCCTTGGTGAATCCGAAGTGAGCGCCTTGGAACTTAGCCAAAAAATCGCAGAATTCAAAGACAAAATCTCCTCTGCTTCGGACGAGGAATTGCGCGCCCGTAATTTTTTTGAGGTTGCGCGAGAGCGGGAGCAGAATATTGAGATTCGAGCCTTGAACGGGGCACTTTTTGGCGCGCACTGCTGCGCCGCTTGCGCCTACTACCACCCGCGCCAGCAAGGTTTTGGTGAATGCCGATACGGTGCAAGGCGACACTCTGACTGGCCTGCAACAGGGCCGCATGAATGGTGTGGCAGGTATCGCAAAATCAGGGGGGTAAATTGATGCCTCCAATTCACCCGCAACCTTCACCTGATGCGATTCACGCCTTGCGGAAAAGCCTCTGGAGCGCGGGGTATCCGCCAGTCCCTGTCTACGGCCTTAACTTCCAAGGCGAAGGGCGTGGGAAGCGGCCCTTTGGCGAGGCATGGCAGCTTGGCGCAAGAGATAACCCACCGCGCGCAACCAGCGAACCACCACGTCCCGATGCACTCAATACCGGCGTCCTTTGCGACGGCTTGCGTGTGATCGATATCGACATCGAGGATCGCTCGACCGCCGATGCAATCGAGGCAGAGGCGCGAGAGCTGCTCGGCTTGGCTCCCTGCCGCTGGCGCGAGAATTCGGGCAAGAGGGCGCTGTTCTACCGGGCAGCGGAGGGCGAGCCGAAAAAGGCAAGCATCACAGGGGCGCATGGCAAGGTCGAAGTGCTCGGACATGGGCAACAGGTTGTTACCGACGGGTTCCATCCGTCCGGCGTGGCTTTGAAATGGCGCGACGCTGACGGCGTGATGATCGATGGCTTGGACAAGGTGCCTCGCGCCACGCTCCCGGTGGTCAGCGAAGACGATGTAGCGGCCTTCCTTGATCTCGTGCACGAGATCATCGGCGCGAAGCCGAAACCCCTGCCAGTAGCTGCGCCTGCCCTTTCTGCTCCAATCATAGCGGGTGATCCCGATGCACGGCGGATGAAGGCGGCGGCAAGCAAGGCTCTGCACGATGAGGCCACCAAGCTCGCCGGGATGGCGAAGGATTCTGGTCGAAACGACGCGCTCAACGCCATTGCCTATCGTCTTGGTCGTTTCATTGCGGGCGGCGGACTAACACGCGATGAGGTGGAATCGGCGCTGCTCGATGCGTGCTCCAGAAACGGGCTTTGGAGTGAGGGGGCAAACGCCTGCCGCGCGACGATCAAATCCGGGCTGGATAAGGGTGCGAGCGCAGGCGCGCCAAGCCTTGCGGAACGTGAGAAGCCTGCTGCCTCTGCTCCCCAGGGTGCTACACGCGGGAAAATTATCGATCTGAGCCGCGACGAAGACTTTGTGCCGCCTGACGAGATTGTGCGCGACACCATCCCTGCAACGGGAGTTGGGTTTCTTGGAGGGCAATCGGGTGCATTCAAGACCTTTGCAGCTATCGAGTTGGGCGCGTGCCTGATGACGGGAGAGCCTTTTGCAGGCCGAAAAGTGGAGCGCGCCGGGGGCGTGATCTATACCGCATTCGAGGGCGCTGGCACCATTGCAGGGCGCTTGAAGGCGCGCCGTTCCAAGATGGCCGATCCTTCGCAAGAGTTGCCCTTCCTGATGCTGGAAGGCTTCGGAACGATGGCAAAGCCCGAAGACTTTGGCGCTTTTGCTGCAACGTTACGCGAGGCGGCAAGACTGCTTCTCGACCGTTGGGGCGCGCCGCTCGCGGCAATCATCATCGATACCGTCGCAGCTTCGGGCGCAATCCCCGAGGATAAGGAAAACGATCCCGGCGCATGGCAGCGGGTTTTTGATGGACTTAATCCGATTTCGCAAGAACTCGCCGCCCCGGTTATACTCATTCACCACTTCGGCAAAAGCGCGGATGCTGGTTTGCGAGGATCTTCTAATGCACGTGCCGGGGCGGATTTTGTATTGGCTATGACGTGCGACCGCGACGAACAGACCGGATCGAGCGCGAACCATAGGCTGGCCCTGTCCAAGAGCCGCACCGCGCCCGAAGGCGTGATCGGTGGTGTTACCAGCGAAGCTGTGCAAATTGGCACCCGCCCCGATGGTTCGCCGGTGACAAGCCTTGTGTTGAACTTCGACACCGACACCAAAATCGTGACGCTCTTCCGGCAGCGCAAGCCGAACCGGCGCGACCGCGCCTTTTCCGAAGCGCTCACAGCAGCCCTGATCGATTCCAGTGAGCTTGTGCATGTTCACGGCCAAAGCACTGCGCCACGCGTAACAGCAACCCAGCTGACACGCGTGCGAGAGGAATTCGGCAAGCGGTATGTCACCAGCGCTACAGATGACAAAAAGCGTGCCGACACCATCCGAAAGCAGTTTTCGGCAGCAATAGACCGCGCGACTGCTGCTCAGCAAATATTTGCCGGATCATGGGGCGGCAACGAATGGCTTTGGAGCGCGAAGGCTGGGGGCGACGATGCGGAATAACTGGAATTTTGCGGAATATTCCGGTCTTTTCCAGAGGGCCAAAATCCCGGATGGGAAGGGATTGTCAGCGCCAGCGCGGGCGAGGGCGAAGCCCGCTAGCCCACAATTCCACCCGGAACGGAATTTTCCCTATAAGGATTCCGTTCCGAAAATTCCGCGATTTTGAGGCTTCCTTCGTGACTATCTCGACACCGAAGGCGGGGCAATGAAGACGGCAGAATTGGAGGTTTGAGGTGACATCGAACAAGCGGCGCAAGACAATCGGGGGCAGCAGCCCCACTGAAACCGAAATCAATGTGATGAAGGCCGTCACCGGCCCTCACATGGGCAGCGCCATGGTGATGCTCGACTTCGCAGAGGCATCTTTCGGAGATTTGGCGCTGGACGGCGCGATTCACTTTCTCAAGAAAGGTGGCGAGGCGGTGAACGGTGGCGACCTTTCTACAGTCGAGGCGATGCTGTATAGCCAAGCGGTGGCTCTAAACACGATATTTGCCGAGATGGCGCGGCGGGCGGCGTTGAACCTTAATGACTATCCGAAGGCAGCAGAGGAGCGGCTGCGCCTTGCCTTCAAGGCGCAAAACCAGTGCCGCATGACGCTTGAAACGCTGGCAGCGATTAAGAACCCGCCAACCGTTTTTGCGAAGCAGGCCAACATTGCGAACGGCCCACAACAGGTGAATAACGGAGTTGCAGGCGCACGGGAAAGCTTAACCGCGCCGATCAAAGTTTTGGAGGCTCATCATGACAGCATGGACGATGGAGCGACGGGAGCGACAACGGCAAGCGATCCGGCTTTGGTGCCCGTGGGAGGCTTCGACAGGGCCAAAAAGCAATGAGGGCAAGCGACGCGTTGCGCGAAATGCCTTCAAGGGCGGACATCGTGAGGCGATGCGATCTGAAATGCGCGAGCTACGCGCTGCTTTGATCCATCAGCAAAGCTGGATTGATGCTGTAAGTGCCCAGTCATAGAGCCTCGGTTCACTCCCGCGCATCCGGCTTCAAAATTCCCGCCCTCTCAAGAATGGCCGGGCGAATGACGCTCACCACGCTGATTGCAAAAAAGATCGAACCCGGCCTAGCGCCGGGTTTTGTTTGTGATTATCCACCACAATGCAGCATCAAAAATGGGCCTGAAAATGGGACTGACATCAATCACCTTATATATTTCAATGGCTTAATGGCGATAATGGCGGACAGGGAGGGATTCGAACCCTCGATAGAGTTGCCCCTATACACGCGTTCCAGGCGTGCGCCTTCAACCACTCGGCCACCTGTCCACAAGCGCAGCCAGAAGGCGCACGCTTAATTCCAAAGAGGGACGCGATGCAAAGCATCGCTGGTGCGCCTTCAACCACTCGGCCACCTGCCCACAAGCGCAGCCAGAAGGCGCACGCTTAATTCCAAAGAGGGACGCGATGCAAAGCATCGCTGGTGCGCCTTCAACCACGCAGGCACACCTGTCCACAAGCGCTGCCAGAAGGTGCAGGATAGAGCACATCTGGTTTTGTCACATTCTGCGATTAGCCGGATCCCGCTTAATCGCAGAATATTCCATCTGAATTCCATGAGGAACATTGCGCTTATGGCGGGCCGCGCAGCAAAAAGCAAGGCAGGCTGGCGCAACTTTCTGCACGACATTTCACGGATGGCATTAGAGCGTTTCCAGCGAAGATTGAGTCAGATGAAACGCTCTATCTCTTCGTTTTTACGCAATTCCGGACGCGAAACCGGTTCCCACCCCCGCCTTCGCGGGGGCATGCTTTCGCTGGAATTGCTCTAGCTCTTGGTTTGCCCTCCCTTTACGCCTTGACCCTCCCGCGCTCTACGCCATCCCTGCAGGATCATGCCCTCGACCTGACCATTGGCCTATCAAGGCTCGGGTCAAACAGGGGCAGGCGCTGCAAGCCCTGGAGCAATTCCAGCGAAAGCATGCCCCCGCGAAGGCGGGGGTGGACACCGATTTTGCGTCCGGAATTGCGACAAAACAAGAAGATAGAGCGTTTTTTGAGTCCATCAAAAACAAAAAGCCCTATTGGCTCACCCATAAAATCCGCGCCACCATGCGGATATTTGCGTGCCTGCGGGGCTGAAGTTGCACTCCATCGAGGGTTTCGAGGTGAAGATGCGACGCGGTGATCGGCCCCAGAACGGCGATGACCAATGTCTGGTCATGCCCCGCCACGACAACCTTGTCGCCTTTGCGGCGCGGTGCCTCCTGCGAGGCAATGAGAATATCGCCATCCTTGTAATGGGGGTAGAACGCATCACCGCGAATGCCCAGCGCGAAAGCGCCGTTGGCCTCGGTTCCCGGCACGGTTATATGATCCCACAGGGCCTTGTTGATCTCCCCCGTGCTGTCAAACGCGCGCACGGCCTCACCATCGAACACCCGGAACGGCAGCATCGTGGCATCCGGTTTCTGAACCGGTCGAATGAGAGCAAGAAAATCATCCACCGAGACATGGGTGGCGGCAAGGATTTTGGCAATGGATTCCGTAGAGGGCCAGCGTGGGTTGCCATCACTGCTCACCCGCTTCGAGCGGTTGAACGCCGTCGTGCTCAGCCCGGCCAGCTTCGCAAGGCTGGACGGGGTAAGACCGTTATTGGCGGCAAGGGTGTCGATTGCGAACCAGATTTGATCGTGGGTGAGCATTCTTTTATAGCCTGAAGGTTGAACGCGGCTACCACCAACGGTTTCAATATGCAATGCACAATACCCTCTGAAGCTGTGATGAACAAAACCCGGAAACTGGATATATACAATAAAATTCTTTCATAATCAGGAGTAAAACAGTGACAATCATCTATAAAATCGTAACCCACAGGGAATGGACGCTGTTTTCGGATACGGGGCTTTTTTCAGGCTCGGCGGTTGACTTCAAGGATGGTTTCATCCATTTTTCGCATGCTAACCAGCTTGCCGAAACGGCGCGCAGGCATTTCTCGCACCAGCCGGATCTCGTGCTTTTCGCGGTGCGGGCGCAAAGCCTCGGCGCGGCCTTGCGTTTCGAGCCCTCTCGTGGCGGGGCCCTGTTCCCGCATCTTCATGCCGCGCTTGCCTTAGATGCCGTGATCTGGCACCAGCCGCTCGCGCCTGATGCCGAAGGCGTGCCGATCATTCCACCTTTGCCTGCCTGATGCGGCAAGATGGCTTTCCTTCACGGGGAATGCGGTTAAAAGAAATGCTCTTCGCAAGGAAGGATTCGCCCCCGATGCAACATCATGCCCGGTTTCGTCTGCTCGCTTTTGCGATTGGCGGCCTTGCCGCGCTGGCTTTCGTGCTGCGCCTTGCCGCTTTGCATGATGGCGTGCCGCTTTACGTGAGCATAGCCGGGCTGTTTCTGGCGGGTGCGATTGCGATGCCGTTTCGCATCGGGGCGTTCCTGCGCTTTTTCATCGTGTTTTACGGCATCGGCTATCTTGGTCTTCTCGCGTTGTTTCTCATCGCCCCGGCTTTGCCTGCCGGGCTTCCGGATTACCTTCCCCCGCCGCTCACCGGGTTTACGGCGGCGGCTTTCGGCATTCTGGCGGCGGCTCTGGCGCGGGTGAAGATCACCGCGCTCGTATTCTCGATCGCTGATCCTTATTTTGAAGCCTCGGAAAAAGGCGTGATCACCCTGCCTTTGATCGGGCGCATCACCGCACCCGAGAACTGGATCGCCTTCATCCTGCTGGGCATCGTCATCGTCATCAACCTCGCGCAGGTGGGGATTTCCGTGCGCCTGAGCTATTGGGGGCGCGACTGGCTCGATTCCATCCAGAACAAGAACGCGGCCGAATTCTGGCGCTTGCTGTTTGCTGTCTGGGTGCCGTGGGTTGGCGTGCTGATCACCTCGAATGTCATTGAATTCATTCTGTATTCCGCCTTCAAAATCCGCTGGCGGGAATGGACGACCTTGCGCCTCATCGGGCGCTGGCTCGATCACGGCACGCATTACCGCCTGCAATTTTATGGTGGCGCGGTGGATAACCCCGACCAGCGCATTCAGGAGGATGTGAACAAATATATTGCCACAACCTATGGCCTGACGATCAGCATGATCCAGCAGATTTCAACCTTGATCTCCTTTGCCTGGATTTTGTGGGATTTATCCTCCGCGCTCACCATTCCGGGCACGGATACGAAATTGCCGGGGCTTTTGTTCTGGATTTCGCTGATTTACGCCGCCATTGGCACCTTTGTTGCCCATCGCATCGGGCGACGCCTGATCAGCCTCAACTACCAGCAGGAACAATATGAGGCGAATTTCCGCTATGCTCTGGCGCGCCTGCGCGAATTTGCCGAGCCTGTAGCGCTGCTTGGCGGCGAGGGGGCGGAGAAGGCGAGCCTCGGGGTTAAATTCAAGGGCGTGATCAGCAATTTCTTCAACATCGTCGGCGTGCAGAAATGGCTCACCGCCTTCACCCAGCTTTATGGCTCCTCGAACAGCGTCATTCCTTATGTGGTGGCAGCGCCCTTCTATTTCGTGGGGCAGATCACCTTCGGCGTTCTCAACCAGACGGCGCAGGCCTTCGGGCGGGTTGATTCCGCGCTCGCGTTTTTCATCGACCGCTATTCCACCCTCGCCGAATTCAAGGCGGTGGTTGACCGGTTGACGAGCTTTGACGCCTCGATCGGCACGGTGCTCGACAAGGCCGCCGCGCCCAGCATTATGCGGCAATTGGGGGCGGGGGATGATATCACGCTCAAAACCCTCGCCCTTGCCCTGCCCGAAGGGCGGGTGATCGCCAGCATCCCTGACCTTCATTTCACGAAGGGCGAGCGCACCTTGCTCGTCGGGCCGTCCGGCTCCGGCAAATCGACCCTCTTTCGGGCGATTGCGGGCATCTGGCCGTTTGGCGCGGGCAACATCGCGCTGCCTTCGGGGCAGAGCATCATGTTGCTGCCGCAACGGCCCTATATCCCCATCGGCTCGCTCAGGGCGGCGATTTCCTACCCCGCGCTTGAAGGCGCGCATGCGGATAGCGCCATCCACGCCGCGCTCGATCTGGTGCATCTCCCGGCCCTCAAGAACAAGCTCGATGAGGTGGCCAACTGGTCGCAGAGCCTTTCAGGGGGTGAGCAGCAGCGCCTTGCCGTGGCGCGGGCCTTGCTTGCGCGGCCCGATTGGCTGTTTCTGGATGAAGCGACCGCCGCGCTCGATGAACCGCTTGAAGCGGCGGTGTATCAGGCGATCCGCGAGAGCCTGCCCGGCACCAGCGTCATTTCCATCGGCCATCGCTCCAGCCTCATCGCCAGCCATGACCGGCGCATCGCCATGGTGAAGGGCGAGGACGGGCTTTTCGCCATCCACGAGACGGCGGGGGTGTAGGCTGTGCCCTATCTTCTTGTTTTATCGCATTTTTTAATGATTAACAGGCTTCCATTCCCGCCTTCGCGGGGACAAGCTTTCATCATAAAATGCTCTATCAAGGCCCTGTGCCAACGCGAGATGCAGATATTTCATCTAATTTAGAATTGTGAAAACCTAATCCTAATCTATACTCAAATGTTACAAAAAAACGGCGATTATGCACTTGACGACACCAAGGCCAATTTCAGTTTTAAGGCCGCAGCGGCTATTTCTTATGAAACTCAGCTTTGCCGATGCTTTGGTGGGAACGCGCTAAGCCGCTTCTCTTCGGTCGGCACGTCATTAGCGACGCGGGCATCGCTTTTCGGCTTATCGACGGGAGTCGGAACGCCAAGAGCATTACGCATCAGATCGTCGAATTTGCCCTGCTTCATACGGAGCTCGTCGGTAGGCTCTGGGTTTGTTTTCGGCATTTTGTAAACGTCCTTCCTGTGGTCGATATCGAGGATCAGCACCTCAGCCGGCTTGCTTCGTACGATATAAAGAATGCGGTAATCGCCTGACCTCTCGCGATAGACAGCCTCTCCATCGGTCGTCTCAACGTCCTGCAACTTTTTAGACCCCAACGGGTGGGGATTGACATGTAGGGCCTTCGCTTTTTTTGTCACCTGCCTCCGTATTTTCGGCGGCAAAGTCTCCAAAAAATCCAGTGCCGCGTCAGTAAAAGCGAAGCCGACGTATGGCACGGCTCTACTCGTCCATCATGGCTGCAAGTCGTGCTTCTAGTTCGGCTCCCGATACGACTTTGGTTCTCCCAACCTTCAAGTCTGCAAGCCGCGTTCGGGCAGTCTGGCTATCGAACGCGTCTTCCGCATCGGCGATCACCTGATCTTCGACCTTCGCGGCGCGTTCCAGATAATCCGTAACTCGCTCCACAAGTTCACCATCATGGGCAAGAGGAAAGTCTGCAATGCGCGCTGGCGTAGCCTTCCGCCCATAGCTGAAGCGCCACTTCTCATTTCGGATGGTAGCAGCGGCAATATAGAGCATCGCGTGCGGTGTGCCCTCTTTCGGAGATAGCAGGAGACAATCATCAGTCACCCCGCATGGCCACTCTTGAACGTGCGCGATTGCAATTGAGCCGGTGCTGGGAACCGTAACGAATGGCGGGGCTAGAATGTCTTCAAAATCGAAGAATCCGTAACACCCATTATCCATGCCGCTAGATGAAATCACGAGCGATTGCCCTGGGAGCAGGCCTTCCTTGCTATGCAGCGCCTTCTGGCCGTAACGGATTTCAAAATACTCGCCAATCGTCTCAGTCTTGGGCGTACCTAGGGGGGTTGCTTTGCGCGCTTTGCGAAGATCAATCGGGTTTTCAGCGTTAAGCGTGACAAGCTCGGCGGCATGAAGGGCGGCGAATGCGGTCCGACCACGGATCACTTCACGCACACCCGAATCCACCTCAGCCCCGGTCATCTCCCGCGCCGGAATGTATGCGCCAGGTGCGAAGCTCAACTCGTTGTCGAGTGAAGACCAGCCCGAAAAACCTTCTTCGCTTTGAGCGCCTTCGAAATGCTCAAGCGCCTTGGGCAACTCATCGCCATCGCAGGCGATCTTCACGCCCTTTTTGAGCTTGAAACCGTCATTGCTCACCCGAGCAAAGAAGACGCGCTTCTTCTTCGGATGTGGGATACCCTTGCGTAGATACAGGATTGCAGTCGTGGCGCTTGCATAAGGCTGGAACAAATAATCTGGCATCTGTATTACAGCCTCAAGCGTATGCCTTGAGAGTAGTCCAACACGCCACTTTTTCACCGCACCACCCTTGGTGAGCAGTGATTGGGGTATGACAGCCGCAAGCCTTCCGCTTTGCGCTAGCCCTTCTAATCCACGATTCAGGAAGCTTGCGGTGGGCGTATCGGTCTTCTTGTGAGGATAGGGCGGGTTCATAAGAACCGCCGTCGCTGCCCCGATCGGATATTCAGGTGCAGAGAATGCATCGCCACGGTGGACGCTCGAAGAACCGTCGCCGCGAAGAATCATGTTGGCGACGCAAAGCGCGGCAGTGACGGGCTCGTCATCAAAACCAATCAAACGGGTGCTGACCAGCTTCACCATGTCTGTTCGTGAGATTTTGTCTTCGCGTAGCACACGCTCCATGGCTGCGATCAGGAATCCGCCTGTTCCGCACGTGGGGTCCAATGTCACATCATCGCGGGTGACACCGATAAGGTCAGCGCAGAAGTTTGCGACATGGCGGGGAGTAAAATACTGCCCGATTGTGTTGCCGCCTGCATATCGGAAGAACGTCTCATATAGCTGGCCGAGATAATCGTGTTCAGCGGTCAAAACGGAGACGTTCAAGCGCTCCAGAATGCTGATTATTCTGCGAGCCTTTACCGCTAGCTTTTCATTGGCCTCATCAACGTGAAGGCTCTTTGCCAGAACGTTTTTTCCGGCCCTCCAAAAAGCCTGCTCACATGCTTGATTGACGTCAGACAGGATATATTCTGGATCTTTTCGGAGCTTCCCTTTTGACTGCCAAAGCGCCAGCATACACGCGCCGACGACACTGGGACGGGACCTGTCATTGACGTTGGACTCTCGCAAGAGTCGGTTAATCTCATCGGCCCGGTCAGCAAGCACTTCGGGGCTTGGGATAGATGGCCGAAGCTCTGACGTAGCGGCAGGCACCCGTAAACGGTCGGCATCAACCCGATTTGGTATCCAGCCAATCGGGTTGCCTTCATAGGTCGCGACCTTCCAAGCGGACCCATCCCACTTGAACACTCGGACAGCAAACTCATCTTCGCTAGTGCCTGCAACAGCAACAGCAAGCGGCGCATACCCAGCATCAATGCAGGCTTTGCCGTAAATGCCGGTGACTTCGCGAACCGCCTTATCTAGATCACCAACGGAGGCTTTGGCTTCGATGACAAGAAGGGGTTGAAGCGACTGCCGATCAACTACCACGGCCTCTGGCAGGCCCTGGCCAATCATCGTTATCTTGCTGCGGCGGAAGAAAACATCGCGAAGGTGAGAATGATCCTTATACTCGTGTTGGCGCAGCATCTCTCCGTTGGGAGGGCGGCGGCAATCCCATCCTTGTGACGCTAAAAGCTCTGTCAGCAGGTGCTCCGCACGGACCTCAGAAACGCGTGTGCGGGCCATCAGACCGCTGCCCTTGGCCGATACATCAACCGCTTGCCCTCAATGCGGCGAATGCCGGTAGCCGTGCGCTGGCCATCGGTCGATTTGCGTGTGTTGTACTTGAAATCGAGTTCGGCGGTGTAGAGGTGAAGGTGCTGGCGGCTCACCTGATGGTGCGTGCCGTCAAGGCTCCGCTTGCTGTTGCCGAAAAACCCTTCGACCGTGTTGGTCGTCACCGTCCGCTTCGTGCGGTAATCGTAATAGGCATATTCCTCGGCCGAGTGATTGACCGTCGAGTGAGAGGCAAAGCCTTTTCCTGCCTTCCTGTAGAGAGGGGACTCATCGGTGTTGAGGTGAGCGTCCTCGGCAACGTGACGCTTCAACAGCGTGTCGATCGTCTTGCCGGTCACGCGCTCGGCAACCGTCGAACGCACGTCACCACCGCGCTCGACAAGGGAAACGACAGCAATCTTGTTGCCGACGTAGCCACGACCCTTGCCGCGTTTCTTACCGCCAATGTAGGTCTCGTCAACCTCAACTTCGCCACCAAGCAGGCCGGAAGGGCCAGTCTCTTTCAGAGCATATCGAATGCGGTGACAAAGGAAAAGCGCAGTTCGGTAAGAACCAAGCTCAAGCTGACGCTGCAACTGAAGCGCGGAAATCTGCGTCTTGCTGGCGCACATCATGTAAAAAGCGATCAGCCACTTGTTTAGCGGGATATGGGAACTTTCCATAACCGTACCGACCGTGACCGTGAACGTTTCGCGGCACTCGCTGCAAAGGTACATGCCAGCGCGAACGCGGGCTTTTGCGTTCGGTGTTCGAGCGTAATTCTTTTCGCCGTTCCCGCAATGAGGGCAGACCGCGCCGTTAGGCCAGCGGATGCCCTCAAAGTAGGCGCGAGCGGCCTCCTCCGTCGAGAAGCGGCGCATGATTTCGAGAAGGGTGATATCGGCTTCGATGGACATGCATTTTTTGTACACCCGCCGAGTGGTGTCGTCAAGTGCATAATCGCCCAATCATCATAATGCACGCCTATACTGAAATATTCAGCCATCAGCGCCTTTATATCAACAGCGATACTTTCTGCGCTTGGAAATGGTTCCATTCTTCGTATGGCATCTTCATAGTCCAGAACCCTGCTGCGTAATGTCACTTTGCCCCCATTTCTGATGCGCCTGTAAAGCCGCGGTCCTGCGAGAGCACTGAACCCCAGCAGCGCCACCAACCCTGCTCCCACCATCACCCGCCGCCTGTTCATTTTGGCATCCTCTGTTCAGATGTTGTTGCAGCTATTATTCTTAGGGCAGAATACATTTACATGGAGCGGAAACGGGCTTTTCGCCATAAGCGAGGCGGCGGGGGTGTGAGCAGCGCCTTCGCATTCAGCCGACAGCCGCGATCAGCCTGTCATAAAGCGGGTTTTCCGCACTGAAGACCTCGTCAGTCGCGCGCACCAGAACGCGCGTGGCTCCGGCCGTGATGAGATGATCCGCGAGGATGGGCGCTGCATCTTTCGGGGCGAGAAGCCAGAGCCGCCCGGCTTCGGCCATCATCACCTCTGCCCCGGCATCGCGCAGCGTGGCGGCAAGCGCTTCGGGCAAGGGGGTTATGATCGCGCATTCGATCTCGCGCCGCGTGCGCGCCTCTTCCTCGGCATGGATGCGGGCGAGGATGCGCCGCGCCATTTCGCGTGCCTCCGGCCCCCAATGCGCCGTGCGCGCGGCGACAAGATGCGCCTCGGATTTCAGGATCGTGCCGTCATCAAGCACCTTGAGCGCATTGGCGGCAAGGGTTGAGCCGGTGGTGGTGATATCGACGATGATATCGGCCTGCCCGGCGGCGGGTGCGCCTTCGGTGGCGCCAAGGCTTTCGACGATGCGATAATCCGCGATGCCGTGGCTTTTGAAAAAGCGCCGCGTGAGGTTGATGTATTTCGTGGCAACGCGCAGGCGGCGCTTCTGCCGCTGGCGAAAGCCCGCCGCCACATCCTCGATATCCGCCATGGCCTGAACGTCGATCCAGGCTTCCGGCACCGCTACGACCACATTGGCATGGCCAAAGCCAAGGGGGGCGAGCAAGCTTACCTGCGCGGCAAAATCCGGCAAGGTTTCATGGAGAAGATCAGCCCCCGTCACGCCGAAATGGAGGGCGCCGCGCGCGAGTTCGCCCGCGATTTCGGAGGCCGAAAGAAACGCCACCCCAAGGCCCGGCAAACCCGGCACCGAGCCGCGATATTCCCGCGCGCCGCGCGCCTGCGCGATGGTGAGGCCCGCGCGCGCGAAAAACGCAAAAGCATTCTCCTGCAACCGCCCCTTGGAAGGGATGCCGATGGTGAGAACCGGTTCGCTCATGGCCGCGCCTCCGTGGTGAGCCGCTCGATCCAGATCGCCGCGCCAAGGGCGGGCACGGCATGGCCCAGCCGCTCGAACAACCGATCATAGCGCCCGCCCGCCGCCACGGGGCGCCCGGGCTGGGCTGCAAGGCGGATATCAAAAACAAAGCCGGAATAATAATCGAGGTTGCGGGCAAACCCGGCAGAGGCCTCGATGCTGGCAAGGTCAATGCCGCGCGCCTCGATAAACCCGGCGCGGGTTTCGAACCGCTCGATCACCTCGGCCATATCAAGCCCTGCTTCATCTGCCAGCGCACGCAGATCGGCGATCATCGCATCCGGGTGGCCGGACAGCGCGAGGAAGCGGCGGATGATCATCGCCTGTTCCTGCCCGAAGGGTTGCGCATCCTCCTGCGCACGGTCGAGAAAGCGGCTCGCGATATCCTCCGCGCTGCGCCCGCCGCTGACGGAAAGCCCCGCGAGGGAGAGCAAATCCCGCACGAAGGCTTTCGCCTCCACCGGATCGGCGTTTTTCAGGGCATCGAGCACGCCGGAATAGCGGGCAAGCCCGCGTGATTCGGGTTTTTTGCCCGCGAGTTTTTCAGGGTCGAGCAGGGTGCTGATCCGCCCCTCGCCCAGCGCCAGCGCGAGGCGGCGGCTGTGCGCCGGGCTGAGGCTGAGCGTTTCCAGCAAGCGCGAGAACAGCGCAAGATCACCCATGCGCAGGCTGAGGGGCGCGTTGCCGGCCTCGCTCAAAGCGGCGAGGGTTTCGGCGAGCATATCGGCATCCGCCGCTTCCCTGTCGCTGCGGCCGAAGGATTCCGCGCCAAGCTGGATGAATTCGCCGCTCGCGCCTGGGCGGTGGCGGAAGACGGGGCCGAAAAACGCCTGATCGAGCCGCTGCCCCACAACGCCGCTGCCGATATAGGCCAGCGCGGCAGGAATGGTGAATTCCGGCCGCAGGCACAGCTCATCCCCCGCCTCATTGGTGGTGATGAAGAGGCGGCGGCGGATATCCTCGCCCGAAAGTTCGAGAAACGGTTCAACCGGCTGCAATACCGGAACATCGGCGCGGGTAAATCCGGCGCGCAAAAACCGCGCGAGGCAGGGATGATCACTCCCCGAAAGATGATCACCCCCCGAAAGGCGGGCAGATGGCCGCATGAAACCAGCCGGAGTTTCGGGGTTGCGCCTCTCGCTCATGCCGCACCTTCCACGCATTGTTGCAGAAGCGCTTCTCCTACCAGCATGAACGCCATGAGGCGAGGCCGAATTGCTGGCAAGATGAAGAGACGCGGTGAATGCATCCTGCATCAGAGCATCTTGCGAAAAAACAAGAAGATAGAGCACGGTTTTGATTCCATTAAAACCAGGCGTGCTCTGGACCAGATGGTTGAAGCGCAACGACTCTGTTGAGTATTTTGTGGGCTGGACAGGTCAAAACAGCTTTGATATAGGCGCGATTTGCAGGGAATGATCGTCAATGCACCATTGCAGGGCAATCATCCCTTCATTTTGCGTCACCCATGCTCATTGATGGAGTAAACGTGCAGGTTCTCGTTCGTGACAATAATGTTGATCAGGCTTTGCGCGCGCTGAAGAAAAAAATGCAGCGTGAGGGCATTTTTCGTGAAATGAAACTGCGTGACCATTACGAAAAGCCTTCCGAGAAAAAGGCCCGCGAAAAGGCCGAGGCTGTGCGCCGTGGCCGTAAACTTGCCCGCAAGCGGTTGCAGCGTGAGGGGCTTTTACCGCCCTCCCCGAAAAAAATTGCGCCATAATCCGCGCCCAAATGCGGATAGAACATTTTGTGATCAGAGCGTTTCCGGCAAAGGTTGAATTGCCAGAAACGCTCTCTCCTCGTTTTGATGCAATTCCGGACGCGAGACCGGTTCCCGCTTTCGCTGGAATTGCTTCAGGATATATTTCGCCTTGCAGCGCTGCCTGTGAGTGTTATGGAGAAAGCGTCCGGTATCATGGGTGCTTTCGTTCTGGCGATTGAGGGGTGGCGATGATCAGAGCTTTGAATCGCTTGGCTTCGCTGTCTGGAGCAGCACATCTGCATTATGCAGGCCTTGTGCGTTATACTGGCCTTGCTGATGCGGGCCTTGCTGCGCGCCGGTTTTGCGTGGCCCTTGCCCTTGCCGGCACGCTCGCGGCTTGTGAAACAGTCAACAGTTTCAGCAACCCCACCGGTATTGCCGAGGTGGATGACGCCAATAACGCACAAGCCTCGCAAACCAATATCGCCTCGCTGAGCGAGGTGATCCGCCGCAACCCGAATGATCCGCAGGCCTATAACACGCGCGGGGTCGCGCTGGCGAAGGCGGGCAAATTCACCGATGCGGTGACAGATTTTTCACGCGCCCTGCAGATCAACCCGAATTACGCGGCAGCCCTCACCAATCGCGCGCTGGCCTTCCGCCAGACGGGGCGGAATGATCAGGCGCTGGCGGATTTCAACCGTGCCATCACGGCGGATGGGGCTTATTACCCCGCCTATCTCGGGCGTGGCAATCTCTATCGCGCGCAGGGCAATCTCGGGCAGGCGATTGCGGATCTCGGGCAGGTGGTGCGCCTCAACCCGGAAGGGGCGGAGGCGTTTCACGGGCGCGGGCTCGCCTATCAATCGCAGGGCCAGCATGTTCTGGCCTTGACGGATTTTGATGCGGCGATTGACCGGAACCCCTATGTTGCCCCGCCTTATCAGGCGCGGGGGCAAAGCCTGCTTGCCACGGGCAAGTTCGATGCCGCGCTTGAGGATTTCAACTCCGCGCTCAATGTCGATAATCGCAACGCAGAATCCTGGGCCTTGCGCGGCATCGCGCTTGACAAGCAGGGCAAGAAATCCGAGGCGCAGGAGAGTTTCCAGCGCGCTTTGGCGCTTGATGCCAATAACCGCACCGCCAAGGAAGGCCTGAGCAGTGGCCGGGGCGGCGGGTTTTTCTAAATCATATCCCGCAGCATGGGGATAAGCGGCTCATCCGCCGGGGGCATCGGGTAATTGCGTAAATCCTGCGGTTTCACCCAGCGGATGGCCTGATTTTCGATGCCGCGCGGCGTTCCCTCCCAGCGGCGGCAGATGAACAGCGGCATCAGCAGGTGAAAATCCGGGTAGGCATAGGAGGCGAAGGTGAGCGGCGCGAGGCAGGCGGCCTTCACCGCGATGCCAAGCTCCTCCTTCAATTCGCGGATCAAGGCGTCTTCCGGTCGCTCGCCCGGTTCGAGCTTGCCGCCGGGAAATTCCCATAACCCCGCCATGGCCTTGCCCTCGGGCCGTTGCGCGATGAGGACGCGGCCATCCGCATCCACCAGCGCAACGGCAACAACCAGCAGCAGTTTCAAGAGCGGTAATCCCCGTTGATCTCGACATAGGCTTTCGTCAGATCGCAGGTATAGACCGTTGCCTTGCCGCGCCCGATGCCGAGCGACACCGTGATCTCGATCTCCTCGCGTCGCATATAGGCGGAAGCAGCGGCCTCGCTGTATTGAGGGTCACGCGCGCCAAGATGGGCGACGCGGATATCCCCGAAGCGGATGCTGATCAGGTCGCGCTCCGCCTTCTCGCCCGCCTTGCCGATGGCGGCGACGATGCGGCCCCAATTCGCATCCTCCCCCGCAATCGCGGTTTTAACGAGGGGCGAATTGGCGATGGAAAAGGCGATGGTTTTCGCCGCCCGCTTCGAGGCTGCGCCCTCCACCGTGATGGAGACGAATTTGCGCGCCCCCTCGCCATCCCGCGCGACTTGTTTGGCAAGATCGAGCAGAAGCGCGTTCAGCGCGCGTTTGAAGCCGGAAAGACGGGCATCCTGCACAGTCTCGACCAGGCGCTGCCCGCGCGCGCCAGCTTTGCCGGTGGCAAAAAGCAGCAAGGTGTCAGAGGTCGAGGTGTCGCTGTCGATCGTGAGCGCGTTGAAACTATCCTTCACGCCGCTTGCCAGCATGACCTGCAAGGCGGGGGCGCTGATCGCGGCATCGGTGAAGATGAAAGAGAGCATCGTCGCCATATCCGGCGCGATCATGCCCGCGCCCTTGGCAAAGCCGGAAATGCGCACCTCGACATTATCAATTTTCGCTGTGGTCGTGGCGATTTTCGGAAAGGTGTCCGTTGTCATGATGGCCCTGGCGGCGTCAAGAAACGCTAGCCCCTCGGCGCGTTTTGCGCAATCCGCGAGAACAGGCGCGAATTTTTGCGCATCGAGCGGTTCGCCGATCACCCCGGTCGAGGCGATGGCGATCTCTTGCGGGGTGCAGCCCAAGGCCTTGGCGGCGATGCGCGCGGTTTCCTCAACCGCTTCCGCGCCCTTTTGGCCGGTAAAGGCATTGGCATTGCCGGAATTGACGACAATGCCGCGCGCCATGCCGCCTTTCAGAATGGCCCGGCACCAATCGACCGGCGCGGAGGGGCATTTCGAGCGTGTGAAGACCCCCGCCATCGCCGTGCCCTCACTCAGGCTGACGAGGAGAACATCCGTCCGGTTCTTGTAGCGGATGCCTGCCTCGGCGGTGGCGAAGGCCACGCCGGGAATGGCGGGCATGACGGGGTAGGTTTTGGGCGCGAGCGGCGAGAGGGGGACAGATTTTCCAGCCATGCTTTTTCAGTTCTTTTTGGCTTCAGGCACGGGGATTTTCATCTCGATTTTCGCCTCGCTGCGCTGGCGGGCAACGAATTCCGACTGGATCTTGTTGCCCATGCCCTGCACGAGGCGATCCTTCACCTCCTCGAAAGTGGGCACCGGCTTGGTGCGGCGCTCCTCAAGCTTGATGATGTGCCAGCCGAACTCGCTTTTCACCGGGGCCGAAACCGCGCCCGGCTTGAGGGCGAAAGCGGCTTCGGCGAAGTCTGATACCATCTTGTCCTTGGTGAAAAAGCCAAGATCGCCGCCCTCCTTACCCGAACCGGGGTCTTTGGAGGCTTCGGCGGCGATTTTGGCAAAATCCTCACCGGCTTTGAGGCGGGCAGCGATTTTTTTCGCCTCATCCTCGCTCTCGACCAGGATATGCCGGGCGCGCACCTCTTCCTGCGGTTTAACAAGCGCGATCTGCTGGTCGTAATAGGTTTTGAGCGCGGCGTCCCCGGTGTTTTTCTCCACCTCCTGCACCAGAACCCGCTCCATGAGGATCCGGTCCCGCGCGTAAGAGAGGCGGGATTTGAACGCCTCCGTCTCGTCGATCCTGGCGCGTTTTGCAGCTTGCGCGGCAAGCTTCACGTCGATGAGGAATTCCACGGCAACGCTTTGCGCGCGCTCGGGCGGGATATTCGGGTATTGGGTTTGCAGATCTTCGAGCGCAAGCTGCGCTTCTGCCTCGGTAATTGCCTCGCCATTGACGATTGCGAGCACCTTGCTCCCGTCCTTTGCATCGCTTTGTGCCATGGCAAGGCTGGGGATCAGCAGAAAACCGGCCATGAATGTGCTGGCCACAAGACGATGGAAGGATATCGACATAAATGCTCCTGCTTCAGGATTTTGACAATCACGGTTCCTGTTTCGATTTTTGTTAGAGCATTTTGTGATCAAGTGGAAGCCGGTTAATCACTAAAAATGCGATAAAACAAGAAGATAGAGCGTGTTTTTGATTCCGTCAAAAACAAGAACGCTCTAGCGCAGATTTTGCGTTGATGCGAGAGGATGATGGCCAGAAACGTTGACAATCCACCCCCCCGATCCTTATCTCCCCAAATGATTTGATATAGGCAGAATGTGCCCGTATCCGTTTTGCCTTGCCCGGTCTTCATCAGGTAGCGCCGCGCAATCATAATCCTGCCTTTCGGCGGGGGTGAAGGATGGAATTTCATGTTCGGCGCGCTTGCCAAGGCTGTTTTCGGCTCATCGAACGAGCGGCGGCTCAAGAGCTATAAATCCCGCATCACGGCCATCAATGCGCTCGAAGCGCAGGTCGCCGCGCTTTCGGATGAGGCGTTGCGCGCAAGAACGGAAGGCTTCAAGGCCGAATTCGCAGCGGGAAAAACGCTCGATGCGCTGCTTGTTCCGGCTTTTGCCACGGTGCGGGAGGCGGCAAGGCGTGTTCTCGGCCAGCGGCATTTCGACGTTCAGTTGATCGGCGGCATGGTTCTGCACGAGGGCGCGATTGCGGAGATGAAAACCGGCGAGGGCAAAACGCTTGTCGCGACGCTCGCGGTTTATCTCAACGCGCTCTCTGGCAATGGCGTCCATGTCGTCACCGTCAATGATTACCTTGCGCGGCGCGATGCGGAATGGATGGCGCAGGTTTACGGCTTTCTCGGCCTCACCACCGGCATCATCGTGCATGGGCTTGATGATGAGGAGCGCCGCGCCGCCTATGCCTGCGACATCACCTATGGCACCAACAACGAATTCGGCTTTGATTATCTGCGCGACAATATGAAATACGACTTCGCGCAGATGAGCCAGCGCGGCCATGCCTTCGCGATTGTCGATGAGGTCGATTCCATCCTGATCGATGAAGCAAGAACGCCGCTGATCATTTCCGGCCCGACGGAGGATCGCTCCGAGCTTTATGTCGCGATCGATGCGCTCATTCCCCGCCTCACGCCGGAGGATTTCGAGCTGGATGAAAAGCAGCGCAGCGTTCACCTCACCGAAAGCGGCAATGAGCGCATGGAGGAATTGCTGGCGGAGATTGGGCTTCTCAAGGACGGAACGCTTTATGACGCGGTGAATTCCACTCTCGTGCATCACGTCAATTCTGCATTGAAAGCCCATAAGCTTTTCACGAAGGACAAGGATTACATCACCCGCTTCAACCCCGAAACGCGGGTGAATGAGGTTGTCATCATCGATGAATTCACCGGCCGCATGATGCAGGGGCGGCGCTATTCGGAAGGCTTGCACCAGGCGCTCGAAGCGAAAGAGCGCGCGCAGATCCAGCCGGAAAATGTGACGCTCGCCTCCATCACCTTCCAGAATTATTTCCGGCTTTATAAAAAACTCGCGGGGATGACCGGCACGGCGGCGACAGAAGCCGATGAATTCCAACAGATTTATGGGCTCGAAGTGGTGGAAATTCCCACCAATGTGCCTGTCGCGAGGCTTGATCAGGATGATGAGGTTTATCGCTCATCGGCGGAGAAAAATCAGGCGATCATCGGCGAGATCGAGCGCGCGAAGGCGCGGCGGCAGCCGGTTCTCGTCGGCACCACCTCGATCGAGAAATCCGAGCAGCTCGCCGGGCTTCTCATCGCGCATGGCTTCAAGCAGATCGACCTTGGCGACCCGGATGCCTTCAAGCCCTTGCTCGATGGCGATGACGGCACCGAGGGCGAGCGGCTTTTCGCGGTTCTGAATGCGCGCTACCACACTGAAGAGGCGTTTATCGTCGCGCAGGCCGGCGTTCCGGGCGCGATCACCATCGCCACCAACATGGCCGGGCGCGGCACGGATATCCAGCTTGGCGGCAACCTCAAGATGCGGATCGCGCGCGAAACCCAAGGATTAGAGGGCGAAGCGAAAGAGGCGGCGATTGCCCGCATTCGTGAAGAAATCGCCAAGAACCGTGAGATCGTGCTCAAATCCGGCGAAGAGATCATTCTTGAGCCTGCCAAGGGGTCGAAACCGGCGAAAACGCAGCAGGCGCCGGGCGGGCTTTACGTCATCGCCTCTGAACGGCACGAGAGCCGCCGCATCGACAATCAGTTGCGCGGTCGCTCCGGGCGGCAGGGTGATCCGGGCCGCTCGAAATTCTTCCTTGGCCTTGATGATGATCTGATGCGGATTTTTGGCTCAGAACGCATGGAAAATGTGCTCTCCAAACTCGGCTTGCAGGAAGGCGAGGCGATCGCGCATCCCTGGGTCAACAAGGCGCTCGAAACCGCGCAGAAAAAGGTCGAGGCGCGTAATTTCGACATCCGCAAGACCATCCTCAAATATGATGATGTGATGAATGACCAGCGCAAGGTGGTGTTCGAGCAGCGCCGCGATGTCATGGCCACGCCCGATCTTTCCGAGATGATCCGCGACATGCGGCACGGCGTGGTGGAGGATCTCGTCTCGCGGCATATTCCTGAAGGCGCTTATCCCGAAGCCTGGAGCATCGATGCCATGAAGGAGGAGGTGGCGCGCTTCCTTGCGCTCGATCTTCCGGTGGATGACTGGGCGAAAGAAGAGGGCATCGCCGATGAGGAGATGCGCGAACGCCTGATCAAGGCGGCAGATGAGGCCTATGCCGCGCGCGAGGCTAAAAACACCACCGAAATCATGCGCTACATCGAAAAGCAGGTGATTTTGCAAATGCTCGACCAGCTCTGGCGCGAGCATCTCGTGACGCTCGATCACCTGCGGCAGGTGATCGGCTGGCGCGGCTATGCGCAGCGCGACCCGCTCAACGAGTTCAAATCCGAGGCGTTCGAGCTTTATGACAAGCTGCTCACCAGCCTGCGTGAGGCCGTGACCGCGCAACTGATGCGCATCGAGGTGGTGTTCGAAGCCCCCCCTGCGCCTGAACTCCCCGCCATGCAGGCCATGCATCTCAACCCCGATACGGGTGAGAACGAGATGGCACCGCTTGACCGTGCCGCGCTTGCTTTTGCCAACAGCGATGCGCGTAATGCCGCGCGTGACCCGAATAATCCGAAAACCTGGGGCAAAGTCGGGCGGAATGAGACCTGCCCCTGCGGCTCAGGCAAGAAATTCAAGCATTGCCACGGGAAATTGGGTTAAAGTTAACGCCAGCTCAGACTGATTTTGTTCAGGTCTATGGCCATTCTTGAAATCCTGCCCTGCCCGTTATCGTGACTGTTGATAGATAACGGTTTCTTATGAGTGATTTATACCAACGGCCTTGGATGCTGACGCATAAGGCCGTTGAAGAAACGAGAATTTCTTATTTTCATCAAGGGATAAAAAATTCTCGTGCGGAATACCAAAGAGTCATTGTTAATGACCTTTGGTATTACTGCAATTTTTTTCAAAACATGGCGCCTTGCAAATCTGAATTGCTTTGATTAGAAAAAGTCATGAGCATAACAAAAAAACGTATCGCATTTTTGCCATCACAGTTTAAGCCTGAATCTGTAGATAGCCTCGTTCGTCTTGGACGAGATTATGATGGCGGTTATCTTGTCGATGAACGCTGTCTGGTTAATGCAGACCTGTTACTCGGCCTTGGGATCAATGATGACTGGAGTTTTGAAGAGGACTTTTCAACCCGCAGCAATATCCCTGTTCTGGCTTTTGACGGCTCAATTGGTGCCCATGTCTTTCGAAAAAAGGCACTTCGGCGATTTATAAATGTTAGAAAATTCTTGTCTTTTGTGCACTGGTTTAAAAAATATATCGCCTATAAAAACTTCTTTAGCAAAAAGAACAAGCATTATCCTTTATTTCTTGGTATTGACAATAATAAAAATTATATATCACTTGATACATTATTCAAATCATATGTCGATGCAGGAAAAAACAATATCTTTATCAAGATCGATATTGAAGGGTCTGAATATAGGCTGCTGGAAGATATATTGAAATATTCTGACCGGATAAATGGTCTCGTTATTGAATTTCATGATGTTGATTTGAATATAGATAATATAAAATCATTTATTCAATCTGTCGGCCTTAATATTTGTCACATTCATATCAATAATACATGTGTTTTTTCTAGTAAAAACATACCTCTTGTTATTGAGGTCACCTTTACAAAATATGATACAAATCCATCTGATACGGTTCAGTTGCCTCACGTGCTCGATATGCCGAATAGCAGTCAATATATGGAGCCAGAAATAAAATTTTTTTAATATTCAGAACGGCTTATGTCATAATTTTATGCCTTTTAACATCAAGCGCTGTGCATGCACCCTTCACCCCATGGCGCGCGACTGTAAACTGATCACGGCCCTAGAGCATTTTCAAGCGAAGTGGATACCGGTTCGCTTGAAGAAAATGATATAAAACAAGACGATAGAGCGTTTCAAGTGACTCGATCTTTGTCGAAAACGCTCTAGAGCATTTCCGGCAAAGGTTGAATCGCCTGAAACGCTCTACTCTCACGTTTTTACGCAATTCCGGGCGCGAAACCGGTTCCCACCCCCGCCTTCGCGGGGGCATGCTTTCGCTGGAATTGGTCTAGCGACCAGCATGCCTTTCGCCAATTTGTTTTTGCGGCGCGGCGGATTGACAGAAAAATGATGTGTGATAAAAGTTGAATATCGTCATTTAATAGTTATTTCCCACGGGGTTTTTCGTGTCAAGCCGTCAGAAGCTCAGCGCGGAAGAGATGCGCGCGCGGATCATCATGGTTGCGGAGGAGCATTTTCGCCGCATCGGTTATGGCAAAACCGCAGTCGCGGACATCGCGGCGGCGATGGGCATGTCGCCTGCGAATATCTACCGGTTTTTTCCCTCCAAAAGCGCGATCAATGACGCGATCTGCGCGCGGATGATGCGCGAGATCGATGATATGCTGCGCGCCATCGCCACGCGCTCCGCCCCGGCGGGGGAGCGGCTTTCAGCGCTGTTTCTCGAATTGCACCGGCATAACAAGGCCAAACTCACGCATGAGCATCGCCTCCATGACATGGTGGAAGTGGCGATGGCGGAAAACTGGCCCGCGATCGAGGCGCATTGCCATGCCGTGATCGGCTTCATCGCCGCCATTCTGCGCGATGGTGTTGCAGCCGGTGAATTCCGCGCCATGGATATCGAGGCGATGGCGCAAACCCTGTTCGATATGGGCGCGAAGGTGTTTCACCCCACCCTCATCGCGCATTGCGCCGGGCAGGATCAGGAAACGCAGGCGAAACGGCTTGCCTCCCTCGCACTTGCTGCCTTGCGCGCCACGCCTTCCACCCTCATGAAGGAGGCTTGATCATGCCCCGGCTTTCATCCCGCCTCCTGAAACGCGGCTGGCTCATTACCGCCTTTGGTGCTGTTGCGCTTCTGGCTGTGGGCTGGGTGTTCACCCGCCCTGTTGCGCAGGACAAGGCCGCAAGCCTTGCCGGGGAGCGCCCGGTTCAGGTGCAGAGGGTGGTTTTGAGCGCCGCCGAAGCCCCGCGTCTTCTCGTGGGCACCTTGCGTGCGAAGGTCGAGGCGGATCAGGCGTTTCGCGTATCCGGCAAGGTGGTTGAACGCCTCGTGCAGGCGGGGGAAAGGGTAAAGGCCGGGCAGCGCCTTCTGAGCCTTGATAAGGCCGATCTTGATAGTCAACGCGCCTCCGCCGAGGCGGAACTGACGGCCGCCGCCAGCGCGCAAAAACAGGCCGAACTTGAATTGAGGCGCGTTTCGGAATTGCGCTCACGGGGCTGGTCCACCGATCAGGCGCTGGAAAAGCAGCGCCTTGCTTTCGAGGAAGCCTCCGGGCGCTCCAAACGTGCCGAACAGCAGGTTGATCTTGCAAAAAACGCGCTTGGCTATGCCGATCTTCAGGCGGAGGCGGATGGCACCATCATCAGCATCACCGCAGAGCCGGGGCAGGTTGTGGCCGCCGGGCAGGGGGTTCTGCGCCTTGCGCGCGATGGTGACAGGGAGGCGCTCGTTGCCATCCCCGAGCAGGACATAGCGGGGCTTCGCGCCAAAACCGCCAGCCTCTCGCTCTGGTCGAACCCGGAGAAAACCTACCCCGCGCAGCTTCGCGAACTCTCGCCCAATGCCGACCCCGCGACCCGCACCTATCCCGCGCGGTTTTCCGCCCCCGGCCTTGCTGCGGATGCGCCTCTGGGCGGCACGCTCACGCTCACGCTCACACCGCAGAAGGATGCGAAAGTGGCGCGTGTGCCGCTCTCCGCCCTGCTCAACGAGGGAGGGGGCACGGTTGCCTTTATTGTCGGCGCGGATGGTGTGGTCGAGCGGCGCGCAGTCAGCGTTCTTTCTTACGGCGCAAGGGATGCTGTGATCAGCGCGGGCCTGAACGAGGGTGAACAGGTGGCGACATTGGGTGTCCACAAGCTTCAGGCGGGCAAGGTTTATCGCGTTCTGATGACAAAAGCGAATTGAGGGGCTGGCGATGGGCGGGGTCAATCTTTCAGCCTGGGCGGTGCGGCATCAAGCCTTGATGCTGTTTCTCATCATCGCCATCGGCTTTGCGGGCGCGTTTTCCTATGTCAATCTCGGGCGGGCGGAAGACCCCTCCTTCACCATCAAGGTGGGTGTCATCACCTCCCTCTGGCCGGGTGCAACGGCAAGCGAGATGCAGGAACAGGTGGCTGAACGCATCGAGAAGAAATTGCAGGAACTTCCCTATTTCAACCGCGCGATCACCTATTCCAAGCCCGGTTTTTCCGCAACGCAAATGGAATTCAAGGATTACACGCCCGCCAAACTCGTGCCGGAACTCTTCTACCAGATGCGCAAAAAGCTTGGCGACCTGAAGCCCGAACTCCCCGCAGGCATGATCGGCCCCATGGTGAATGATGAATTCGGCGATGTTGATTCCATCCTCACCATGATCACGGCGGATGGGCTCGATTACGCAGGCATGAAGCGCGTGGCGGAGGATCTGAAACGCGTGCTTCTGCGCGTGCCCGATGTGGTGAAGGTGAATATCTACGGCACGCAGGATGAGCGGATCTATGTGGAATTCAGCCATGTGAAGCTTGCAACCCTCGGTATCACCCCCGCTGCGATTTTTGATGCCATCGCCCGGCAGAACGCGGTCAACCCGGCTGGCACCTTCGAGACGGCGGCGCAGCGCATCCGCCTGCGCGTCACCGGCGCGCTGGATGGCGTGGCCGCCGTTGCCGCCATTCCCGTGCAGGCCAATGGACAAAGCCTGCGCCTCGGCGATATCGCCACCATCACGCGCGGCTTTGAAGACCCGAGCGATTTCCTCATCCACCAGAACGGCAAACCGGCGGTGGGGGTTGGCGTTGTTATTCTGAAGGGCGCGAATATCCTCACCGTGGGCGAGGGGGTGAATGCCGCGATTGCGAAGTTCGAAGCCGGGCTGCCGCAGGGCATCGCCATCGAGCGTATTGCCAACCAGCCGCAGGTTGTCGCGGCGTCCGTGCATGAATTCGTCAAGTCCTTCCTTGAGGCGCTCGCCATCGTGCTCGCGGTGTCGTTCCTGTCGCTGGGCTGGCGCACCGGCATCATCGTCGCGCTTTCGGTGCCGCTGGTTCTGGCGATCGTGTTCATCGTCATGGAATTTGCGGGCATCGATTTGCACCGCATCTCGCTCGGCGCGCTCATCATCGCGCTGGGGCTCTTGGTCGATGACGCGATCATCGCGGTCGAGATGATGATCGTGAAAATGGAAGAGGGGATGGAGCGGATGAAAGCCGCTGCTTTTGCGTGGGACTCCACCGCCTTTCCCATGCTCACCGGCACGCTCATCACCGCCACGGGGTTTCTGCCCGTCGGCCTCGCGAATTCGGCGGTGGGGGAATATACCGGCAGCATTTTTTATATCGTCGGCCTCGCGCTGATCGTATCCTGGGTCGTGGCGGTGATGTTCACGCCCTATCTCGGGGTGGTTTTGCTCCCGCCCTCGAAAGTGCTGGCCGAGGGGCATGAGGGGCACGCCGCGCTTTATGACGGGCCGGTCTATCGCCGCCTGCGCGCAACCGTGGAATGGTGCGTGAGCCATTACAAAACCGTGCTTTTCATCATGCTCGGGGTGTTTGCCGCTGCGATTATCGGCTTTACCCGCGTGCCGCAGCAGTTTTTCCCGCTTTCGGAGCGCCCGGAGCTTTTTCTCGAAATGCGCCTGCCGGAAGGCTCCTCCATCACCGCGACCAGCAAGGTCGCGGCAGAGGCAGAGGCCTTGCTCAAGGACAGCCCGGATCTCATCCATGCCACAACCTATATCGGCCAAGGCTCGCCGCGCTTCTGGCTGGGGTTGAACCTCGTTCTGCCGAATGAGGCCTTCGCGCAGATCGTCATCCTCTCGAAAGATGTGCCCGCGCGTGAGAGGCTCAAGGCGAAGCTCGAAAAAGCGGTGGCGGAGGGCGCGCTTTCCGCTGCACGGGTGCGGGTGGACCGGTTCAATTTCGGCCCGCCGGTCGGCTTTCCCGTGCAGTTCCGCATCGTCGGCACAGACCCGCAGGAGGTGCGGAATATCGCCTATCAGGCGCGCGAGATCATGGCGAAAAACCCCAGAACGCGCGATGCGCATCTCGACTGGAACGAGATGACGCCCTCGATCAAGCTTGAGATCGATCAGGATCGTGCCCGCGCCTTCGGGCTCGATACGACGGCGGTTGCACAAACCCTGCAAACGCTGATCGGCGGCACAGCCATCACCTTCATCCGCGATGGAACGGAGCAGGTCGAAGTGATGGCGCGCGCCATCGCCTCAGAGCGGCTCGACCCGACCAAACTCGCGGATTTCACGCTGCTTTCGCGCAATGGCGTAGCAGTTCCACTCGCGCAGGTGGCAAAACTGACCTATACGCATGAGGAGCCGATTTTATGGCGGCGCAACCGCGACATGTCGATCACCCTGCGCTCGGATATCATCGACGGCGTTCAGGCCCCGGATGTGACGGGGGAGGTGTGGAAGGCGCTGGAGCCTTTGCGCAACGCCCTGCCCGCAGGCTATCGGCTGGAAATCGGCGGGGCGATCGAGGAATCGGGCAAGGCCAATGCCTCGATCTTCAAGCTCTTTCCGGTCATGTTAATCCTCATGCTCACCTTGCTGATGGTGCAGTTGCAAAGTTTCAGCAAGATTTTCCTCGTGCTGATGAGCGCACCGCTCGGGTTGATCGGCGCGTCGCTCGCGCTCAATCTCTCGGGTTACCCCTTCGGCTTCGTGGCGCTGCTTGGTCTCATCGCCTTGATGGGGATGGATATGCGCAACTCGGTCATTCTGGTTGATCAGGTGCAGCATGACCTTGATCGCGGGCTTCCCTTCCGCGAGGCGGTGGTGGAATCGGTCGTGCGGCGGGCAAGGCCGGTGGTTCTCACGGCGATGGCGGCCATCCTCGGCATGATCCCGCTTTCCTCCTCGGCTTTCTGGGGGCCGATGGCGACAACGGTGATGGGCGGCCTTTTTGTTGCAACCTTTCTTACCCTCCTCTTTTTGCCCGCGCTTTACGCGCTCTGGTTCCGAAAGCGCCTGAAGGCGGAGGAAAAGACGATGATGCCAGCCAATGCCAATACCCCGCAGCAGCAGGGGTTTGCGCGGGCGGCGGAGTGATACCAAAGGGTCATTTTCTTGTGCCCTTTGATCTTGGAGCCTGTTGTGATTGAGGCATGTCCCCGCGAAGGCGGGAACCGGTTATACCAAAGGTCATTAACAATGACTCTTTGGTATTCCGTCCTGAATTTATCAAGCCATTGACTGCATTTGATAAATTCAGGGTCTTCAAAGGCCCCATGCGTCAGCATCCGGGGCCTTTGGTATTAATCGCAAAAAACGCTCTCATCACAAAATGCTCTATGCGGTGATCAATGTGCCTGCACCATGCTCGGTCAGAAGCTCGAGCAGAACGGCGTGCGGCACCTTGCCATCGAGAATGACAACGCCCTCCACCCCCTGCTCGATGGCGTAGATGCAGGTTTCGATCTTGGGGATCATGCCGCCCGTCACCGTGCCATCGGCGATGAGGCGGCGGCATTGTTCCACGGTGAGTTCGGGGATGAGGTTTTTATCCCTGTCGAGCACGCCCGGCACATCCGTCAACAGCAGCAGGCGCTTGGCGCGCATCGCCCCGGCAATCGCCCCGGCAAAGGTATCGGCATTGACGTTATAGGTCGCGCCATCCTCACCCGCTGCAACGGGCGCAAGAACCGGGATCAGCTCGGCCTTGAGCACGGCGTCGAGAATACTGCGATCCACCCGCGCGGGCTCGCCGACAAAACCGAGATCAACCGCGCGTTCGATGTTGGAATCAGGGTCGCGCACGCTGCGGGTCGCCTTTTTCGCCGTTACCATATTGCCGTCCTTGCCGCAAAGCCCGATGGCCTTGCCGCCCTCTGCTGAAAGCCAGCCGACGATCTGCTTGTTGATGGAGCCTGCCAGCACCATCTCGACGATTTCCACCGTCGCCGCATCCGTCACGCGCAAGCCGCCCTGAAACTCGCTTCTGATGCCGAGCTTGTCGAGCATGCGGCCGATTTGTGGCCCGCCACCATGCACAACGATGGGTTTGACACCCTGCAATTCGAGCAGAACCACGTCCTCGGCGAAATCCTCCGCCGCAGCGCGGTCACCCATGGCATGGCCGCCATATTTGATCACCACCACTTCGCGGTCATAGCGCTGCATGAAGGGCAAAGCCTCGGCGATAACCTCGGCGCGCAGATGCACATCAAGGCTTTTGATATCCGGGCGCGGTTTTTCGCTCATGCAGGTTCCCCTTCAAGGACAGTTCTTCTGGTGACGGATTATCGCTTGCCGATCAAGGCCCCGATGGCAAGTATGGTCCAGCCGAGGATGAGCGCGCTCCCGCCCATTGGCGCCAGCATGGGCAAAAGCGTAATGCCGGTGAAAACCCTTAAAGTGAGGCTGCCCGAAAACAGGATCAGCCCCATGATGATGAAGCCAAGCCCGCTCCGCTGCATCAGGCCACCCGCGCCCGAAAGTCCGAGAAGATAAAGCAAAGGCGCATGAACCATCAGCATCCCACCTGCTGTTGTCAGGTTTGCGCCGCCTTTGTGATGCGCGCCAAGCGCCAGGAGCGCGACCCCCGCCGCCCCGGCAAACCCGCCGAATACTGCCGGAATGCGCCCCATCATCTGGCCTTATCGCACGCCATGCGCTGGCAGCGCCTTGATATAATGGGCTGGCAGCGCCTTGCGATCCAGCATCAAACCGGCGATCGAGGCACGCAATTCCGCTATCCCCTGCCCGGTTTTGCTGGAGGTGAGCAGAATATCGGGATGCGCCGCCGCCCGCCGCGCAAGATGCGCCCTGATGCCCGCGAGCCGCTCTTCCATGGCCTTTTCGGTCAGTTCATCGGCCTTGGTGAGGATGACCTGAAACGACACCGCTGATGTTCCAAGCGTTTCAAGCACCGGCGCATCCGTATCCTTGATGCCGTGGCGCGCGTCGATCAGCAGCAGCACGCGGGCAAGCTCCACCCGCCCGCGCAGGTAATCATGAATGGCATCCGTCCAGGCGGAAACCTTGTCGCGCCCGACGGCGGCATAACCATAGCCCGGCATGTCAACTAGCGTGAGCGCCCCGGCAAGGTCGAAAAAATTGAGCTGCTGCGTGCGCCCCGGCGTGTTCGAGGTGCGCGCCAGGCCGCCCCGCCCGGTCAGCGCGTTGATGAGCGAGGATTTCCCGACATTCGAGCGCCCGGCAAAGGCGATTTCGAGCGCGCGCGGCGGCGGCAGGTTGCCCTTGCCCGCCGAAGCCCAGAAAAACGCCGCCTCCTGCGCAAAAAGCCTGCGCCCTGCTTCGGCAAGATCAACCCCGGCCTCGTCCATTCCCGCCTGTATCACGTCTCTCACGCACGCTTGAACATGCTGCGGATATTGTCCCAGAGCTCCACCTTGGCGCCCATTTTCTTCATGATGGCGTATTGCTGCATCACCGAAAGCAGGTTGTTCCAGGCCCAGTAGATGACAAGCCCCGCCGGAAACGAGCCGAGCATGAAGGTGAAGACCACCGGCATCCAGGCGAACATGGTTTTCTGCACCGGGTCTGGCGGCTCCGGGTTCATCTTCATTTGCAACCACATCGTGATGCCCATGATGATGGGCCAGATGCCGAGATGGAGAAAGCCCGGCGGCGTGAAGGGCAGAAGCCCGAACAGGTTGAAAACATTGGTCGGGTCAGCCGCCGCAAGATCCTTGATCCAGCCGAAGAAGGGCGCGTGCCGCATCTCGATGGTGACGAAGAGAACCTTGTATAGCGCGAAAAACACCGGAATCTGGATGAGAACCGGCAGGCACCCGGCCATGGGGTTGATTTTCTCTTTCTTGTAGAGCTCCATCAGAGCCTGCTGCTGTTTCATCTTGTCCTCCGCGAAACGCTCGCGGATGGCGAGCATTTCCGGCTGCACGGCCTTCATCTTGGCCATCGAGGCATAGGATTTGTTCGCCAGCGGGTAGAAAAACGCCTTGATGACGATGGTGACGATGAGAATGGTGATGCCGAAATTGCCGACAAGATGATAAACCCAATCCATCAGGATGAAGAGCGGCTTGGTGATGAAATAGAACCAGCCCCAATCGATCATCAGGTCGAATTTCTTGATGCCCAGAGCCTCGCCATAGCGATTGATGGTTTTGACCTCTTTTGCCCCGGCAAACAAGGTCACGCTGGTTTCTGCCGCTGCCCCGGGCGCGATGACGACACCATCGGCAATGGCGGCGGCCTCATAAACCGAATTGCCTTCATTGACGCCGAAAGCCGCGGCAAAGGGTTTGTTTTGCGCCGGGATAAGCGCCGCCGCCCAGTATTTGTCGGTCATGCCGAGCCAGCCACCCTCGCTTCTGGCGAAGGTTTTGGACTTGACCTTTCTGAGATCCGCATAGGTCACTTCCTGAAGCTTGTCCTCAAGATAGCCGATGAGGCCTTCATGGAGGATGTAAAAGCCCAGGGTCGCCGGCGTGCCCTGCCGGGTCACGCGGCCGTAGGAGGAGAGCGAAACCGGCGTGCTGCCCGCATTTTTCACGCCATCCTTCACGGTAAACAGATATTTCTCATCCATCGAGAAAGCGCGGGTGAAGGTGAGGCCCTGCCCGTTATCCCAGCTCAAGGTAAGCGTGGTTCCGGGGCTGAGGCTTGTGCCATCCGCAACCCAGAGGGTTTCGGCATCCGGCACGCGCACGGCCTGCCCGGCGGGTGCAACCCAGCCGAAATCCGCAAAATAGGCATTTTCCGTGCTGGAGGGCGCGAACAACACGATATTGGCGCTTTGCGGGTCAACCGTTTCCCGATATTTCAGCAGGGACAGATCATCAAGTCTCCCGCCCTTGAGCGCAATCGAGCCTGAAAGATCCGCTGAGGCGATGGCAACGCGCGGGGATGCCGCCAAAGCTTCCGCGCGCGGCACGCTGGGCGCGGGAAGGGCGCTGCCCGGAGCAGGCACCGTTGTGCCGGGTGTTATGGGGGCTTGCGGCACGGTGCTGCCATATTGTGTTGCCTGATACTGGCGCTGTTCGGCCAGCCTCGGCACGCCATAGAAATAATTCCATCCGACCATGACGATAATCGACAGGGCAATCGCCAGAATAAGGTTCTTGTTGTCATCGGACGGCATGGACTGATCCTGTCAAGGCGTCTTGCCCCCGATTAGGGAAGCACGAACATGGTGGAATGATTTTCTGATGGCCTTCTAGAGCATGTTTGGGGAAAGGGGAATCCGTTTTTCCAAAAAGGGAATGCAAAGCGCAAAACCATTATCGGCGCGCGGCTCCTCGCTTCGGCTGACCTGATTTATCCCGGCCGGAAAGAACCAGGATGGCGCGCTCAAGATCAGCCAGCAAATCGGGAAAAGGGTGATCTATCGTCGCGCGGCGCGCCAGTATCACAAGATCCAGCGCGGGCAATGCCTGCGGCAAACGCGGCAAGACCACCCGCAGGGCACCACGCAGGCGGCGACGGATACGGTTGCGCTCTACCGCATTGCCGATTTTTCGGGTGGCTGTAAAGCCAAACCGCAAGCCGAAAAGTGCAGGGTCTTCGCCCTGCGGCAAGCGCCGCAACATGGTGAAGGCGGGGGTTGAAAAGCGTGGCCCCTGTGAGGCTGCAACAAAAAGCGCACGGGTTTTCAGCGTTTGCAGGCCTTGACTTTGCAGGCCTTGGCTTTGCAGGCCTCGGGTTTTCAGGTCTTGAGGAGGCACCTCGGCAAGAAGGGGAGCCTCTGCAACAAAGGGGCCCTCGGCAAGGAAGGGCTTCGGCGCATCGCCATTGCCTTTTTCCTCGTGGTTTACGGCGTTCGGCCCGGTTTCGCTCACCTGCGCCATGTGATATGCAACCATAGCTGGCAGGCGCTATGCCCGGTAGTCTCAGGCCGACAGTTTCTTGCGGCCCCGGTTGCGGCGGGCGGCAATCACCTTGCGACCACCAACGGTAGCCATCCGCGCACGAAAGCCATGGCGGCGTTTGCGAACAAGTTTGCTGGGTTGATAGGTGCGCTTCATCGGGTCAACTCGTCTGGATAGCGGGGCAGGGTCATGCAGGAGCTTTGATACGGGAACCTTGCCTTCAACGCAAAAAGCAGCAAGAACGTAACCCCGCTCTTGTCTGGCGCTGAAATTCAAGGAATCTGAATTTCGTGCTGTGCTTAAAGGGCAAGGGCGCATAAAAGTCAATCATGAATCGAGGAGAGAGCATTTTCGGTTCATTCGCATTTCATACACGCGAATGAGGCTGCATTTGACCATGGAACGGGCAGTGACGTGATGGATATCATGAGGCCGGGGGCGCACGAAAACCCTTCCGGAATCACCAGGCAGGGCGGCGCCCTGCGCCTCGGGCTTTCCGGGCGGGTGATGGCGCTGACCCTTCTTTTTGCGCTTGTCGCGGAAATTCTCGTATATCTGCCCTTGATCGCGGCGTATCGCACCTCCTGGCTCAATGACAGGCTGGCGCAGGCGCGCGCTGCGGCGCTGATTCTCGAAAAAGCCCCGCCCGATGCCCTGCCCCGCCCTCTTGTCGAGGAATTGCTGACGACGATCGATACCTCGATGATCGTGCTGGGGATTGATCAATCCCGCCGCCTGCTCGCGCTTTCGGATATGCCGCCGATGGTGGAGCTGGAGATCGACCTGCGCAACCCGATGCTGGGAGCCGATATTCTCAACGCCGTGAACCTCTTGACGAGAGGCGAAAACCGCACCTTGCGTGTGGTGGGGGCCGCGCCGGGCGGGGGTGAATTCGTTGAAATCGTCATCAATGAAGCGCCGCTGCGCGCCGCTCTCATCGCCTATTCGCTCTCGATGCTGAAGGTTTCGCTGCTGATTGCCGTCATTGCCGCGTTGATCGTGTTCGGCGTGCTCAATGCCCTCATCGTGCGGCCGGTCAAGCGGCTTGCGAGCCTCATGGCGCGGTTCCGAGACCAGCCGGAGGATGTTCACTCGCTCATTCCGCCCAGCACGCGGGGGGATGAAATCGGCGCCCTTGAACAGGCCCTGCACGGCATGCAGCGCTCCTTGCAGCAGCACTTGCGCCAACGCGAAAATCTCGCGACCCTCGGGCTCGCCGTTGCCAAGATCAACCATGATCTGCGCAACATGCTGGCCTCGGCGCAGCTCATGGCTGATCGGCTGGGGGCGCTTCCGGGGGCGGATGTCCAGCGTTTCGTGCCAAAGCTTCTGGCGACGCTTGATCGCGCGATCAGCTTTTGCCAATCCACCCTCGCCTATGGCAAGGCACAGGAGCGCGCCCCTGTGCTTGAAATCATGGCGCTCCTGCCGCTCGTCGAAGATGTCGGCATGCAGCTTGGGCTTGAGCCTGAAACCAGCCCGCGTTTCACATGCAGCATCGCGCCGGGCATGCTGGTGGAGGCGGATCCGGATCATCTGCACCGCGTTCTGACCAATCTTGTGCGCAATGCACGTGCGGCGCTTGAAACAGCCGCACCGGAGGCTGGCGGGGTTATCACGGTTGTCGGCCGGGAACGTGCAGGCCGGGTTGAACTCGACGTGATGGATAATGGCTCCGGTATTCCCCCGCGCATCCGCGAAACCTTGTTTCAGGCGTTTTCAGGCTCCGGGCAGAGGGGCAGCACCGGGCTTGGCCTCGCGATCGCGCAGGATCTCATGCGTGCCATGGGCGGGGCTATCACGCTGGTCGAGCCGCCGCCGACGGGGTTCGGCGCGGTTTTCCGGCTGTCCCTGCCCGGCGGGGCGGTCTGAAGCCATCAGGCGAGGCTGACCTGATACCGATGGCCCTGGATGCTGACGCATAAGGCCATTGAAGGGAACGAAAACATCTTGTTTTATCTAGAGCGTTTTCGGCAAAGATCGAGTCACCTGAAACGCTCTATCTTCTTGTTTTATCGAATTTTCTTCACGCGAACCGGTATCCACTTCGCTTGAAAATGCTCTAGGGTGTATGATCCCGGCATTTGATGGTGCAATCTTTTCGTTGGAATGGAAGGAAGCACTATGGGCCAGATTCTACACGGTAGCGCCACGACGACAGAGGCAATCCGTCGAGCAATACAAAATAGTGAAGAGAGCCTGAGGGCGCTAGAGCGTTTTCCGATCAAGTGGATACCGGTTGATCGAAAGAAAATGCGATAAAAACAAGAAGATAGAGCGGTCGACCTGATTCAGTCAGGTCGGAAACCGCTCTAGAGCGTTTCCGGCGAAGATTGAATCGCCTGAAACGCTCTACTCTCACGTTTTGATGCAATTCCGAGCGCGAAACCGGTTCCCACCCCCGCCTTCGCGGGGGCATGCTTTTGCTGGAATTGCTCTATCGGCGCGTTATACCAAAGGTCATTAACAATGACTCTTTGGTATTCTGTCCTGAATTTATCAAGCCATTGACTGCATTTGATAAATTCAGGGTCTTCAAAGGCCCCATGCGTCAGCATCCGGGGCCTTTGGTATTATGGGGTCAATCAGAAGACCGTGGCGAAGTGGCGCAAGCGTATATCGGTTGCCGATCTGCCGACCGGGCCAAGGGATGCAAAATCCACGGTGCTGGCTCTCGACGAGGAGGCGATCATTGTTGCATTCTGGCGGCACACTTTGCTGCCGCTGGATGATTGCCTCTATGCATTGCAGCCGATGATCCTGCATCTGACGCGATCATCGCTGCACCGTTGTTTGCAGCGCCATGACATCTCGCGCCTCCCAGAGGTTGACGGCAACAAGCCCGCGAAGAAGAAGTTCAAGGCTTACCCGCTCGGTTACTTCCACGTTGATATTGCTGAGGTTCATACCAGAGGTCATTAACAATGACTCTTTGGCATTCCGTCCTGAATTTATCAAGCCATTGACTGCATTTGATCAATTCAGGGTCTTCAAAGGCCCCATGCGTCAGCATCCAGGGCCTTTGGTATCAGGCGGCTGAAGGCAAACTTTACCTGTTCGTCGCCATCGACCGCACCTCCAAGTTCGCCTTCGTTGAACTGCACCAGAAGGCCGGGAAAATGGCCGCTGCGGCCTTCTTGCGAAACCTGATCGCTGCCGTGCCCTACAAGCTCCACACCGTGCTGACGGATAATGGCATCCAGTTCACCAATCACGAGCGGCATGTTTATGCCTTCGAGCATATCTTTGATCGGGCCTGCCGCGAGCATCAGATTGAGCACCGGCTGACCAAGATCAAGCACCCCTGGACGAATGGTCAGGTCGAACGCATGAACCGCACGATCAAGGAAGCGACCGTGCAAGGAAACGACCGTGAAACGCTTCCACTATGATAACCACGAACAGTTACGAAGTCACCTCGCCAACTTCATCAACGCCTACAACTTCGGGCGAAGATTGAAGACTCTCAATGGCCTCACGCCCTACGCACGCTTCGCGCAATCCCTGCGGGATCATCTGCAAACAATGGACAATCGAACCCGAAAGGTTCATCCTAAATCCTATCCATCAAATGCCGGGACTGAACACGACAGATGTAACGCCAAGCGGGGTGCTCCAACACCCCGCTTGCTGCGTCAGGCGGCGAAGCGATCTTCGCTTTCCGCATCTTCCAGCACGGCAAGATTGCGCTTCACCGCGCCTTGCACCTTTTCAAAAGCGCGCGCCTCGATCTGCCGCACGCGCTCACGCGAGACACCGAATTCCTCGGACAGCGCTTCAAGCGTCAAAGGCTCATCCAGAAGGCGGCGCGCTTCGAAAATCCGGCGCTCGCGCGCGTTGAGCACGCCCAGAGCCTGCCCCAAGGCCTGATGGCGATGTTCGCTCTCCTCGCCGTGCATGAGGATGGTTTCCTGATTATCGGCGTCATCCACCAGAAAATCCTGCCATTGCGCCGAGGCATCATCCTTCATCGTCACATTGAGCGAACTGTCCCCGCCAAGGCGACGGTTCATCTCGATCACCTCGGATTGCTCGACCCCAAGCCGCGTGGCGATGGTGGCGACGTGATCAGGGTGCAAATCCCCTTCCCCCAGTGCGGCAAGGCGGTTTTTGGCCTTGCGCAGGTTGAAGAACAGCTTTTTCTGCTTGGCGGTGGTGCCCATTTTCACCAGGCTCCATGAGCGCAGGATATATTCCTGGATCGAGGCCTTGATCCACCAGATGGCATAGGTTGAGAGGCGGAAGCCCTTATCGGCGTCAAAGCGCTTCACGGCCTGCATCAGGCCGATATTGCCTTCGGAAACAACATCATTCACCGGCAGGCCGTAGCCACGATAGCCCATGGCGATTTTGACGACGAGCCGCAGATGCGAGGTGACAAGCCGATGCGCGGCATTGGCATCCTGATAATCCTTGTAGCGCTTCGCCAGCATGAATTCCTCATCATGGCTGAGCACGGGAAAGCGGCGGATTTCGGCAATATAGCGGGAAAGCCCCCCGTCAGCCGATAAAACGGGCACAACAGCAGCAGACATGTTTTCCTCCTTTAGGCCCCCGAAAGCGGCAGGCCTTGATCGCGGTGATGACACCCAACGACAATGCAAGGACTATATCACATCTGATCTGTGGCAAAAGAGGGGCGACGTTCACGCTTGCTTGAAAAGGTGTTCAGAGCATTTTCAAGCGAAGCATGCTCTTGCAAAGGCAAGGATTGCAAAGGCAAGGATTGCAAAGGCAAAGATTGGCAAAGGCAGGGATGGGCACCGGTTTTGCGTAACAGCATGCGAACAGAAGACGCCGAGAGCAGGATGCGATTCCACGTGAGCGCATCCTGCTCCGGAGCAATTCCAGCGAAACCGGCTCCTGCTTTTGCTAGAGCAATTCCAGCGAAAGTGGGAACCGGTTTCGCGTCCGGAATTGCGTAAAAACAAGGAGATAGAGCGTTTCTGGTGACTCGGTCTTTGCCGGAAACGCTCTGGAATTGCTCTTGATACGGGGGCTGTTACGCAATGCGTAACAGCTTGCCATGCGTCTCGGGCAGGGCATTCTCCGCCTTGCCGAGAAAATCCCCCTGCAGATATTCGACACGCCACGAACTCAGCAGCGCCACCGTCTCCTCGTCCTGCACCCATTCCGCCACGGTTTCGATGCCAAGATGGCGGGCAAGCTGCAAAAGGGTCTGCACGAAAAACCGGTCATCTTCCGAGCGGGCCAGATTCTTGATGAAAGCACCGTCGATTTTCAGGATATCGATGGGCAGCATCCGCATATTGCGGAACGAGGTGTGCCCGGCACCAAAATCATCGATGGCCACGCGCGCGCCGCATTCCTTGATGGCTTCCACCAGTTTGCATGCCGCATTCAGATCCTCGATCAAGGCGGTCTCGGTGATTTCGATGACCACGCGATTGGCAACGGATGGGTCGATGGAAAGCTGCGCCCTGAAGGCGGCCATCCAGTCCGGGTGCAGCGCGGTCTCCACCCCCACATTGAGCGTGATGGAAATATCGCGATGAAGCCGCAGGGTTTCAAGCGCAAGCTCGGTCACACGATGATCGACAAGGTGCAGGAACCCGAGTTTCTCCGCAATCGGCACAATATCACCCGCGCCACGCCATTCGCCCTCGGGCGTCACCATGCGCACCAGCGATTCATACATCGCGACATCGCCGGTTTTGGTGCTGACGATGGGTTGATAGGCAAGCCGGATACGCCGGTCATTCAAGGCAGAGAGCACCGCGTCGGTCGATTCGCGGTTGCTGCTCCGCTCCGCCTTCTTGCCCGTGTTGCGAATATAGGCGTTGAACGAGGCGTCGACCCTGTCCTTGATGTCATTGAGCGCCTCCTCGCTCGCCTGCAAGGCCTCGGACGCGGTTTTGACAACGCTGGGAACGGCGACACCGCCAATATGGATGGAAGCGGAAACCGGGCCGATGCTGGTGTCAATCGGGGTGGAGCGCACGCCGCTTGCCAGCCGCGTCGCGGTCATCTCCATATGTTCCGGAAGGCTGGGAGCCAGAACAAGGCCGATCTTGTTCGAGGCATGGCGCCCGATGATGTCGCGCCGCCGGATCATGCCGCGCAAGCGCCGCACAACCCCGGCAATGACTTCATCGCCAACATTATAGCCGTAAATCTTGTTGAACGTGGCAAGATCATCAACCTCAAGCATGAGGGTAACAATGCCGCGTGTATCCCTGGCGTTTTTCTCGATGGTATCAGCAAGGGCATTGCAGAAATCAGCGCGTGTCAGAGCGCCGGTCACATTGTCGAAATGGCGCTTGCTGACCAGGCTCTGCTCTTCGGCGGTTGGCACAAGAATGCGGCGGCAAACACCGTGAACGAGGCGCGGCCTGCCGCCATTGGCAGCAAACCAGCGCCCCGTATCTTCAACCCAGAAGCGCAAGCCCGGTGCAGGGCTGACAAGATAGCGCACATTGAAGGCAACGCCCGTGCCATGGTCGTGCCGGTCGCTTTCAAAAATCTCGGCATGCCGCGAGCTCGGGCTTGCCGGGTCGACAAGCGTGGCAAAAACCGTGCCTGTGCCCATCATGGAAAAATCATGAACCCCGAAAACTCCTGGCGCATTGGCGGCCCAGGTCATCTGATCGGTTTCGATGTTCCAGGAATAGGTTGCTTCACCATGATCCACCACATCCTCCGGCACCGGGGAAGCGGCGCCCGCAGCCCCGGCGGAAGCGCCCGTCAGCCCTGTTTCAGAATGGCTCTCTTTTGCCATGACCCGCCCGATCTGGTGATGGCCGCATATGCAGCGCAACATTGAATTTGAATGCTTTTGAATCTTCCTCAACTATCGCGTTGAAAAGGTAAATCTTGACTTAACGTTTCAGGGTTGTTGTGGATTTTCAGGGGCTGACGACACGGCACATGTCTTGCCACATCACGGTATGATGACAGATTCACCGCTTGTTTTGTATCAAATTGAAGCGATTGGCGTAATACCTGAGCAAGCCCGGCACGCTGCTTCACAAAAAGCGCCGCTTGGTTCCCATCGCAACAGGGCGCAACGCACCCCCTCTTTTCTTGTGCAATTGATGGTTGGCGGAGACCCTGATTTACGAAAAGCTCTCGGGCGCAAAGACCATGCCGGGGCGCGTGCCGCAGCTTATGGTGCGGCGCTGGAACAAAGGCCCTCGCAGGCCACAAAGCGGCAGGCACGGGTTATCGGCGCGGCTTGACGCCCGATCTTTCGCATTCAGGCAACTAGAGCGTTTCCGGCGAAGACCGAGTCACCTGAAACGCTCTATCTTCTTGTTTTATCGCATTTTTAGTGATTAACCAGTATCCATCCCCGCTTTCGCAGGGACAGGCTTTAATCACAAAATGCTCCAAGTGGAAAAGGCTTTGAAGCCTTATTCCGCCGTTTTGGACGGCAAAACCTGGCGGCCGCGATAAAGCCCGGTTTTCAGGTCGATATGGTGCGGGCGGCGCAATTCACCGGTATTCTTGTCCTCGATATAGGAGGGGGCGGCAAGCGCATCCGCCGAGCGGCGATGGCCCTGCTTCATGCGCGAGACTTTCTTTTTCGGAACGGCCATGGTCAACTCCAGAAGGCAGACCCGGATGCCGGGCCAGACAAGGCAGTGGCGCAAATGCACCACCCGTAAATAAGAAGTGGAGCACATAACCGCTTCCGGCGCGAAAAGCCAGCGCAAAATTGCCTTATCCTGGAATGCCTGCCAGCGCTGCAACGCATCTTGTCACAGGCGCATCAGGCTTTTACAAAAAGCTCGGCGGGAAACATCCCGCAGCCCCTATCCCCCCTTTGGCCGGACCCTGTTCATGCCCGATATCGCCGCACAGCTTGAAGCCTCAGCCGAGGCGGTGAACCGGTTTCTCGAAGCGCAGCTTCTCACCGGTCACCGCTCACCCCGGCTGATGGCGGCCATGCGCCATGCGGTTTTTGCCGGTGGCAAGCGCATGCGCCCGTTTCTGGTGCTGGAATCCGCGCGGCTTTTCGGCATCACGGGGCAAGGGCCGCTGCATGTGGCAGCGGCGCTCGAAATGGTGCATTGCTACTCGCTGGTGCATGATGACCTCCCGGCAATGGATGATGACGATATGCGGCGCGGGCAACCCACACTCCACCGCGCTTATGACGAAGCCACCGCCATTCTCGCCGGTGATGGCCTGCTCACGCTGGCTTTCGCCGTTCTTGCAAGCCCTGAAACGCACAAAAGCGCCGCAAGGCGCCTCAGGCTGATCACCGCGCTCTCTACAGCGGCAGGGGTTGACGGCATGGTGGGCGGGCAGATGCTCGACCTTGACGCGGAAGGCCGTTTTACGCCCGGCGCGCGCGCGAAAACCCTCTCCGCCCGCGCCATCCGCCGCTTGCAGGCGCTCAAAACCGGGGCGTTGATCGTCTTTGCCGTCCATGCGGGCGCGCGTCTCGCTCCGCGTGCCAGCCGGGATGAAAAGCGCGCGCTCAAGCTTTACGGCGAGGCTCTGGGCCTGGCCTTCCAGATCAGGGATGACCTTCTTGACAGCGAAGGCGAGGCGGCTCTGGTCGGCAAGGCGGTGGCGAAGGATGCGGAAGCCGGAAAGGCAACCTTTGTCGGGCTTTACGGGCTGGATGGCGCGCGCAATCTGCTGAAGGTGGTGAGCGACAAAGGCGCTGCCGCGCTTGAAGCAGCCTTCGGCGAGAGGGCGGCAACACTCACCGCATTGATGCGGTTCAACGCAACCCGCAACCATTGAACGCAACAAGGACAACCCCATGCCGCGCGCGCTTGATGGCCCCCGCCTCTCCCCTCGTTCCGGCCGGGCAAAGCAGCTCGTTGTTTTTCTGCATGGCTATGGCGCGGATGGCAATGACCTGATCGACCTCGGCCAGAGCTGGGCGGGCCTGATGCCGGATGCGGCTTTCGCCTCCCCCCATGCGCCCGAACCCTGCGGCATGGCACCCATGGGGCGGCAATGGTGGGAATTGACCTTCCGCGACCCTGCCGAGCGCTGGCGCGGCAGCGTAAAAGCCGCGCCCGACCTTGACCATTTCCTGGATCAGGAATTGCAGCGCCACGGGCTTGCACAGGGTGCTCTGGCGCTGGTGGGGTTCAGCCAGGGCGCGATGATGGCCCTGCATTGCGGCCTGCGGCGGCCCGTGCCGCCAGCCGCCATCCTCGCCTATTCCGGCACTCTGGTGGGGCCGGAGCATCTGGGCACGGTGAAAACGAAACCACCCGTTTTGCTGGTGCATGGCGATCAGGATACGATTATTCCCGTCGATGCGCTGTTTGAAACCATGGCGGCTTTGGGCAAGGCGGAAATTCCCTGCCAATGGCATCTCGCTTCCGGCGTCGCGCATGGTATAGACCCGGAGGGGTTGCGCCATGGCGGCCTTTTCCTTGCGCAGAATTTCGGGCTGAAGTGAGCCGGTTGATATATGTCCTCTTTTTGATCGGCCTTCATGTCCCTCATCCGCATCGCGCCCGCGCTTTTCGTCCTCATCTGGTCCACGGGCTGGATCGTGGCGAAATACGCCGCCCCCTTCGCCGATCCGCTGACCTTTCTGAGTGTGCGCTACGCCATGGCTGCTCTGGTTGTCGGGGCCATCACATGTCTTGTGCGGGCGGAATGGCCCAGAACGCGCGGCGCGGTGCTTCATGCGCTGATGAGCGGGGTTTTGCTGCACACGCTTTATCTCGGCAGCGTCTGGTGGGCGATTTCGCACGGGCTTCCTGCTGGCGTTTCCGGCCTCATCGCGGCGGTTCAGCCCTTGTTGACCGCCGCCCTTGCCGCGCCGCTGGCGGGGGAGAAGCTGCGTGCCATCCAGCTTTCCGGCATCGCCATCGGGTTTTTCGGGGTCATGGGTGTCATCGCGCCAAAACTGGGGCTGGTTTCAGCCTCAAGCCTCACAGGGCTTGGCCTGCCCGTCATCATCAATATCCTCGGCATGGTGAGCGTGACCTTCGGCACGTTCTACCAGAAGCGCTTTGTCGCCTCGGGGGATTTGCGCGTCATCACGGTGCTGCAATATGTCGGGGCCTTCTGCACCACCGTGCCGCTGGCGCTGCTGCTCGAACCCATGCGCTTCGAATGGCGGATCGAAACCGCCCTCGCGCTCGCATGGTCGGTGATCGTTCTCTCGATCGGCGCGGTGGGCTTGATGCTGCTGATGATCCGGCGCGGCGCGGTGTCAAAGGTCGCGGCGCTGATCTATCTCATTCCGCCAACGGCGGCCTTGCAGGCTTTCGCCATGTTCGGTGAAACCTTGAGCCTGGTGCAGGTGGGCTTCATGATGCTCGCGGCATTCGGTGTTTATCTTGCAACGCGGCCGTGAAGGCCGCTGCTTCCGGTGGGGGTTTCATGCCATCTCGACCCGCGCGTGATGCGCATATCGTTCCAGCCTTCAGCCTTCAGGGGCTTCTGCTGTTGCCCCTGGCCATGGCTTTGCCCATCCTTGCCAATGGTCTTGGCGGGCTTTTCACCATGCAGGCGCTGCAAACCTGGTATCCCGCGCTTGCGAAACCGTTTTTCACCCCGCCCGATATCGTCTTTCCGCTGGTCTGGACATTCATCTACGCGCTGATGACGCTCGCCTTCTGGCGGATTTTGCGGGTAAAAGCGCCCCTTGGTGAAAAGAGCACGGCTTTCGGCTTTTTTCTGCTCCAGCTTTCCTTGAATATCGGCTGGTCCTATGCGTTTTTCGGGCAGCAATCACCCCGCGCCGGGCTTGTGGTGGTGAGCCTTTTGTTCATCGCCATCACGCTGACGATCCGCGCCTTCAGGCGGCTCGATGGTCCCGCCGGTTATGCATTTTACCCCTGTCTCGTCTGGGTGGGCTTTGCCGGCATTCTCAATGCCGCAATCGTTATCCTGAACCCGTAAGACCCCGCCGCGCGAGAACGGCCCGAACCGCCGCCCGGAAATCGCTCAGCGCGAAGGGCTTCGTGAGAACATCCTCGACCAGCCCGTCAAGCTCGCGCGCCCGCTCGCGTTGCTCTGCATAACCCGTCATGAGGATGATGGGCAGATGCGGGTGCTCCACCGCCACCGTGAGTGCGAGCGCGATGCCATCCATCACCGGCATGCGGATGTCGCTGACAAGAAGCGCAAAATCCGGCCCGGCGCTGATGCAGGCAAGCGCCTCGACGCCATGCTGCGCCTCCGTGATATCATGACCGTCGAGTTGGAGCGCGCGTATCAGGGGTGCACGCACACTCGGTTCATCATCCACGATAAGAATACGCGCCATGGGCTTTATCCGCGTTCTGCAGGCTGCCATCCCGTGCTTGAAGCAGAGCACGGCTGATGCGTCAATTCCCCTGCTGTATCATGCCGATAAACGGCAATTGCCGGAATTGATGCGCCACATCCATGCCATAGCCGACGAGAAAATGATCCGGTGCCTGAAACCCGATGAAATCCGCCTCGAACTGCACTGCGCGTTTGCCGGGTTTTTCGATCAGAACAGCGCTCATCACGCGGCTTGCCCCGCGCGCGGCCAGCAGGTCTTTCGCAAAAGCGAGCGTGCGGCCGGATTCCAGAATATCGTCGATCAACAGCACCTCCCGCCCGTCCACGGAATTGTCGATATCCTTCAGGATGCTCACCTGCCCGGAGGAGGACAGGCCCGAATGATAGCTCGCAAGCTGCATGAACTCCACCGAGGGCGCGAGCCCGGCCTCGTGCAAAGCACGCAGCAGATCCGCCGCGAAAATGAAGCTGCCGCGCAAAATGGCGATCACCAGCAGGTTATCCGGCGCAACGGCCCGGATCTCGCGCGCAAGCGCGATGTTGCGCGCATGAATGGTTTGGGCGTCAAACAACACGCGGATGGCGGCGTTGCGCGTAATGGCTTGATCGGGCATCAAAAGAGCCTTTGCTGGCGCGAACCGCGCGTGGGGTGATAGAACAGGATTCCCTTTTTCTTCCCATGCTCTAATAACGAAGTGCGGTGTTTGGCAAGAGCGGGCAGGCATCCGGGGTGAGCAAGGAACTAGAGCATTTTCCGATCAAGTGGTTGCCGGTTGATCGAAGAAAATGCGATAAAAACAAGAAGATAGAGCGGCCGACCTGATTCAATCAGGTCGGAAACCGCATCTAGGGTGAGCAAGGGTCCGGGCAGAACGGCATGAGCGAGGCAAATCTCACGATCCGCGACCGCAAGGTGGTGGCGAAGATCGGCACGCCGCTGATGGACGCCATCCGCAGCGCAGGGCTTGCCATGCCGCAGGATTGTGGCAGCGGCGCGTGTGAGGCCTGCCGCGTGCGCATTCCCTCCGGCGACGTGGATGATCAGGGCTCGCGTTGCGGCTCAAGCGTTCTGGCCTGCAAGGCGCGGGTTGAGGGCGATGCCGTGATCGCGCTTGACCCCATGCCGCTGGAGATGAAAACCTCCGGCGTCATTCGCGCCGTCCGCCTGCTCGCACCGGATATCGCCGAGCTCGAGGTCGAGGTTTTCAAGCCCGTGCCTTATCTTCCCGGCCAATCGGTGCGGCTCTCCACCCCCGGCCTGCCCGAGCGCAGCCTATGCCCCACATTATCGCTTGAGGGCCTGCGCGCGCTCGAATGCCTTGTCTTTCACATCCGCATCCATGAGGGCGGCGGCTTCAGCGCGGCTTTGGGGAAAATGTTGGCCCCGGGGCGCAAGGTCAGCATCAAGGGGCCATATGGGGCGGGGTTTTTGCGGGCGGGGCAAGGGCGCATCGTGCTGGTCTCCAGCGGGGTGGGGTTCGCGCCGATATGGTCGATTGCGGTTGCGGCCCGGCTTGGCCAGCCGCATCGGCCCGTGATGCTCATCGCCTCCGCGCATGACCCGCGTCATCTTTACATGCGGCCCGCGCTGGAATGGCTGGCGAAACACGGGGTCGAACAGCTTGTTCTGGCGAGTTCCGGGGCCTGCCCGATGCCGCCCGCCCGCCATGCCCGCGCGGTGGATTGCCTGCCCGCCTTGAGCGCGGGGGATGCCGTTTATGTCGCAGGATACCCCGATATGGTGCGCGCGGTGCAGATGAAGGCAGCCGCCATGGGGGCGGAGGTTTACGCGACCCCCTTTCTGGCAGCGCAGGAGCCAGCGCGGATAACAGCCGGAAAACCGGCACCTGGCAGCCTTCTGGGCAATTCGATTGCGCGGTTTTTCAGCGCAATGCCGGAGAGGGTGCCGCAACACGCCGCTGAAACCAATGTTCTGCCGTTTCCCGGCGGCGATGCACGGCCCCTGCGCCGATGATCTTCAGGCGAGAGCCTCGCGCATGAAGCGTTGCACATTGTCATCAACGGCTTTGGCGTCATCGACAATGCGCCGCGCCATATGCACGAAGCCGGATGTCGCCTGATGCGCGCCTGTCATGGTAAGGCGAAGCGTATCGATGGATGCGCTGATAGTCTCGATCGCGCTGGCAGCATCCAGCATGTCAGCCCCCACCATCATCGCGGCGGCTTTTTTCGAATCTGCCACGGCGGTGATGGCCTGCACTTTTTCAAGCGTATCGCTGAAAGCACTGCCAAGCGCTTCAAATGTCGTGCTGGTTCCTTCTGCAACGACGGCAAGTTGCCCCAGTTCTCCACTGATCAAGGCCATCGCTTCCGCCGTTTTGCGGGTAAGATCGTTGAGCCGCCCGGTGAGGGGCAGAAACGCACTGCCAGCCTCACCGAGCTTGAGCACTTCGAGCGAGGCCTGCAACGCGACATGGCCAATATCGGCGATGAAGCCCTGTATCAAGCCAAGCTGATCCTCCGAATTCCGGGCAAGGCCAGACATATCGCCCAGCGCGGTGGCGGTGGCGGCGACATCATCGCTGCTCCGCGCCACCATGATGCGGGCGGCATTCAGACAATCGCCCATGTCCGCAAGCATGGTGTTCAGCTCTGCTGCTGTGGTGCCAAGACGCGCAGCGCGTTGTGCTGTTGCGCGGGATGGTGCCGCAATGCGCTCTGCCTCCCGGCCAGCCTCACGGATCGTTTCCCCGATGCGCTCATTGGCGGCTGACAACCCTTGCAATGTGGTGGAGATGGCCTGCATCGCACCCGCCATCTTCTCTTCAAAGCGTGCGAGCGCCACTTCCAGCAGAAGCCGGTGCCGGTTTTGCACATCCTGCCGCAGCGCATCCTGCCGCTGTGTATCCCGCGCGACCAAGGCGACCTGCATCGCCGCGATCTCACGCGCGATCGCGCCGATTTCATCCTGGCGGTCGGCGTGTTTCACATCCACCTGCCATTCTCCCTCCGCGACGCGGTGGACCGCCTTTGTGATGTCTTGCAATGGGCGCGTGAGACCGTGTGTGAGGAGGCTCAGCAAGGCAATCATCAGAAGAACGGTTGCAAGCCCGACCCATAAAAGCCGCTCCGCCACCTCCCGGGTCTGTTGCGTGGCGATGCTGATGATCGCATCCCGCGCCCCGGTGATCTCGTCACCGGAACGGAACACACAGGTTGAAAGCGCAGGCAAACCCATGGCGCAGCGCCCCACCAGCCCTTGCGCATCGGCATGCAGCAGCCCCGCCTGATCCGCCGCGCCCGGTGCGATATCAAACGGCACGCTGCCCGCCACCGAATGCACCACGCCCTCCTGCATCAAGGCAATTCCGGATTTCGTGACGCGCGCAAAATCAGCAAGCACCGCCTCGGTGCCGCGCAGCATGCGAAAGCCTAGCAGAGCGCCCGCAGGCTGACCAAATTCGTCGAAAACCGGCGCAGCGATCACCATGCCATAGCGCCCCGCCTCGGGCGTCAGAAAAACGCCCGCCAGCGCATGGTCGAAAACGCCAATGAATTTAGACGCTTTGGGTTTGAATGGCGCAGGCGTTTCAAGCATGCTGTGCAAGGTTTGATCAAGCTCATGCAGGTTCAAGGCGGACTGCGCAGCAGCAAGATCAAACCCCGGTTGCTGCGCGCCGATGATGCTGCGCTTCTGATCGAGCATCAGGCCACCGCTGAACCCGGCACGCTGGAGGCGTTTTCCCACCAGTTCGGCAAGCTTCGAACCATCCCGCTGGCGCAGGGCCTGCGCGGTTGCAGGCATGCCGGCAAGAGCGTCCAACTGCTCTTCCAGCCCGCTGAACAAGGCGGCGAGGCGTTGATTGGCGAGCATGACCTCACCATCGAGCCGCTCAACCATTTTTTCCTGCCCAAGCGCCAAAAGGGCCGTGCTCTCCTGCTCGATACGGCGATCAAGCTCGCGGGAAGCAATGTAAAGAAAGCCTCCGACACCAAGGCTCGCCACGACGGACACCAGCAGCATCCAGCGCAAGGCAAGCGAGCGCTTCGACAGCCTCAGAACACCATCAGGCGCCAGGGAGGGTTCAGGCAGGGACGGGTTTTGCGCGCTCATGATCACCGAATTGTAACCAGAACTGGTTAATGCCCGCTTGATGACACGGCATGCTTCATCACAGCATGCTCCTGCACGAGAGCAGGATGCGTTCACATGGAAACGCATCCTGCTCTCGTCATCTTCTTTTCGCATGTGTTTTGCGATTGAACGGCTTCCATCCCCGCCTTCGCGAGTGCAGGCTTTCGCGTCCGGAATTGCGTAAAAACTTGAGAGTAGAGCGTTTCAGCTGACTCAATCTTCGCTGGAAACGCTCTAGAGCATTTTCCGATCAAGTGGTTGCCGGTTGATCGAAGAAAATGCTATAAAAACAAGAAGATAGAGCGGCTGACCTGATTCAATCAGGTCGGAAACCGCTCTAGAGCAATTCCAGCGAAAGTGGGAACCGGTTTCGCGTCCGGAATTGCGACAAAACAAGGAGATAGAGCGTTTCAGGTGACTCAATCTTCGATGGAAACGCTCTAGCGTTTGTTGGTCATCTGGCCCGAAAGCCCCTCGCGCCTCGTCATCTGGTCGCCAACCATGCCGAAATGACCGTTTTCATCGCCAAGGGTAAGGGTTGGCAGGCAATTGGGCGCGCAGTCATAATGGCTGCGATCAAGGCCACGCTGAACCAGAAGACGCTCCCCGCCCGGATAAGTGACGCTGATGGTTGATTCGGAAATGATCGACCCTGAAGCATCCAGTGCAATGAAATTCGTCCGCCCCGGCGAGCGTCCGGTGATGACGATGACGCCGGTTTTCTGGATGGAGATATCTGCAATTCCCGGATTGCCGATCACCAATGTTTCGGCTCCCGCCGGCAATTTGAGCAGCTTGGCCTGGTCAAAATACACCTGAATCGTATCCGGGCCGGCATTGCCCTGTTGGGTGTCTTTTGCAGAAGCGGCAACTGCGGTTTCAGATTTTGGCAGAGCTTCGTTGGACGCTTGTGCGCTGCAATGAAAAAACGGCGCGATCATCAGGCCGACCAACAGGGCCTGACGATGAAGCCTTGGGGCTTGCCCGTTCCCTTGTCGTTTCATGCTGCTCATCATTGCACTTCCCTGTTCACCCATGCAGAAGGCATGCGGTCATGATCACCAGCCGGAGCATGCACAAACAGGGTGAATTTTCCGTAAATCGGTTACTCATACCAAAGGTCATTAACAATGACTCTTTGGTATTCCGTCCTGAATTTATCAAGCTAGAGCGTTTCCATCGAAGATCGAGTCACCGGAAACGCTCTATCTCTTTGTTTTAAAGCAATTCCGGACGCGAAACCGGTTCCCACTTTCGCTGGAATTGCTCTATTGACTGAATTTGATAAATTCAGGGTCTTCAAAGGCCCCATGCGTCAGCATCCGGGGCCTTTGGTATCATACCGGATATTCGATAAAGCACGCAGCTCATCGGGCGTTGCAACGGGAAAACCAGAAACGTCAAGATAGGCGGAAATCTGCTCAAACAGCATATCGAGCCCCACCTGAATCCTGCAACCACGGTGCAGAACAGCCTCCAGAAACGCGGTTTCGCCGGAATTGCGTAAAAACTTGAGAGTAGAGCGTTTCAGGTGATTCAATCTTGGCCGGAAACGCTCTAGAATAATCGTCCGCCGTCCGGCACCATGCGCTCGGGTGTTACAAGAACAACCGCACCCGTTTCATCGGGAAAACCCAGCGTGAGAACCTCGGACATGAAAGGCCCGATCTGGCGTGGCGGAAAATTGACAACCGCTGCCACCTGCCGCCCCACCAGCGTTTCGGCGCTGTAATATTTTGTGATCTGCGCCGAGGAGCGCCGCATGCCCAGCGGGCCGAAATCAATCGTCAGTTTCAACGCAGGCTTGCGCGCCTCGGGAAAGGCTGCCACAGCAACAATGGTGCCAACGCGGATATCGACACGCATGAAGGCTTCATAATCGATGATGGATGAAGATGTGCCAGCGTCAACCATAGATTACATCGCAGCGCGACGTTCCCGCCGGTTGGCGCGCGCTGCCCGGCAAAAACCCTGAAACGGTGCCATAAGGCGGCTCACCCCCTCGGCGCGCGCCATCACCCATTCCCCGCGCTGCAATTCCCTGTCGAGAACCGCCATGGTTTTTGTCAATCCGGCATCCTCGTCATCAAGGAAGGTTCTGAACGCGCGGGCAAAAACCAGAATGGCACCCTGCACCTTCAAGGCACCAAGCGGGCCTTCCACCTCGACCCCGGCAGCCGTGAGGAGATAGCGCCAGGAATTGAGTGCCTGCTGGTTGAGCGCGGCAAGCCCGAGAAGGTCGCGCTCGAAGCCTTTCTGGATGGATTTCAACGCCTCGCGATAGGGCATCAAGGCATCAAACCGCTTGAGCATGATATCAAGCACCCGGTCACGCGGCAACTGGTCTGCCATATCATCAACCGAGGCTTCGAGCACGATCCGGTCGATACGGCGGATGAAACTGCCCAGAACAGCCCCCTTGGAAGGGTAGAGATCGCGCAGGTCAGCGAGTGAGACTTTGGCTTTGACGGCGATTTCCGAAAGCGTGATGCTTTCCCACGGTTCTGATGCGGCAAGCGCCATCAGCGCGTCGATCACACGTTCACGCGGGGCGGATTGAGGAGCCATATCAGCTTCAGAAGGTTTTTTTGCCATGATGCATCCTCGCGTTTTGTCATTCGGGCCTGATGAAACATAATGTAGGCGCGAAAGCCGAATGCGCAAGAGACGCCATCACGCCAGCCAGCGCTTGCGCCGTTTGTAGCTCTTCACATCGCGGAAGGATTTCTGGTCGCCCCCGGCAACGCCGAGGTAGAATTCCTTCACATCCTCGTTTTCGCGCAGGGCGCTGGCCGCGCCATCCATCACGATGCGCCCGGTTTCCATGATATAGCCATAGGTCGCGTATTTCAGCGCCATATTGGTGTTCTGCTCGGCGAGAAGGAAGGAGACCCCCTCCCTGGCGTTGAGATCGTGCACGATTTCGAAAATCTCCTCGATGACCTGCGGCGCGAGGCCCATGGAAGGCTCATCGAGCAAGATCATTTTCGGGCGGCTCATCAAGGCGCGGCCAATGGCGCACATCTGCTGCTCGCCGCCCGAGGTATAGCCCGCCTGCGATTTCATGCGCTGCCGGAGCCTCGGGAAATAGGTATAGACCATCTCCATGTCGCGCTTGATCGCGGCCTTGCCATCCCGCCGCGTGAAGGCGCCGGTGAGAAGGTTCTCCTCGATGGTGAGATGGCCGAAACAATGCCGCCCCTCCATCACCTGAATGCAGCCACGCTTGACGAGATCCGCCGCCGCCAGCCTGTCCACCCGCTCATTCTCGAACAGGATCGTGCCTTTCGTGACATCGCCACGCTCGGCCTTGAGGAGGTTTGAAATCGCCTTCAACGTCGTTGTCTTGCCCGCGCCATTCGCCCCCAGCAGCGCGACGATGCCGCCGCGCGGCACGGTGAGAGAGACGCCCTTGAGCACCAGAACGACGTGATCATAGATCACCTCGATATTATTGACGCTGAGGATTGTGTCTGCCGGTTCAGGGGCGGGAGAAGAGGCGGGAAGCATGGTCTCTCCTTGGGGGTATTGTTTACTCTGACAGGCGGGTAAAACGGGTTGTAATTCCCGCGAAAGCGGGAATCCAGAGTAAAGAGAAGATGGATTCCCGCTTTCGCGGGAATGACATTGTTGAGGGAGGATGCCACCTTTCAGGAACATCCCCGGTTGGGCTTTACGCCGCCTTTTCGCAGGCTTCGACGCGCTTGGGCCAGCCGGTGTTTTTCGAGACGAAGTCCTTGGCGGCTTCCTCGATGAGGGGGCGCACCTTGTCCTTCATCGGCTCGATCCAGTCCGAGGCCTTCACGTATTTCGTGCCATCCCATTGCGAGATAAACACCTTGTTATGCCCGCTATGATCCGAGCAGGAGAGCTTGAGCGGGCCGGCAAAGCCTTCCATGCCAAGCTCTTTGAGGCGCGCCTCGGTGATGTTGAGCGCCTCGAACCCGCGCCGCACATCTTCCCCGGTCACCACCTTCTTGCCGGTGATTTTCTGGGCGTTGCGAATGGCTTCCGCCATCAGCATCGAGTTATAGACGCCGCGATTATAAAGGTTCTCGCCCACCTGTTCCTTTTTCGCCTGGCTGAGGTTTTTATCGACCACATGCTTGATGACATCCTGAATGACCGGGAAATTTGCGCCCGAGTTGTGAAAATTCAGGCTCTTATAGCCCTTGGCCCCCGCTTCACCGGCGCGGGCATCGTCATCCCCGCCAGCCCACCAGACGCCGACGAGCTTCTCGATGGGAAAGCCGTTTTTCACCGCTTCCTTCACCGCAGTCGGGTTCATCGCGCCCCAACCCTGATTATAAATCCAGTCCACCTTGTCGCGGCGGATGGCGAGCCATTGCGAGCCTTGATTCTGCATCTGCGCCGCCGGAACCGGGTAGAGCTTCAGGGTGAAGCCATAGGTTTTCGCCAGTTCTTCGAGCACGGGAATCGGCTCCTTGCCGAAGGGGGCGTCAAGATGAACAAGGCCGATCACCTTGTCTTTCAGCTTGTCGAGCCCGCCTTCGGTTGCCGCGACATGCTTGATGAAGACCGAAGCGCCGTCCCAATAGGTCGCGGGCGGGTTGAAAATCCACGGGAAATTCTCGCCATCCGCCGCAGCCGAAAGGCCATAGGCCATGGAGAGGATCGGCACCTTATCAACCGCCGCCTTGGGGATGAGCTGCAAGGTGATGCCGGTGGAATAAGGGTTATACACCGCCGGGTTCTTGCCCTTGGTCGATTCATAGCATTCGACACCCTTTTTGGTGTCATAGCCGGTTTCGCATTCCTCAAGGATGAGCTTCACCCCGCCAATGCCGCCATCGCGCTGGTTGAGCATTTCAAGATAATCGCGCATGCCATTGGCGATCGGCACGCCGGAACCGGCAAAGGCCCCGGTGCGATAGGTGAGAAGCGGAATATAAATCCCCTCCTGCGCGCTGGCGGGCAAAGCCGCCAGCAGCGTTCCGGCAAGGGCCGCGCATCCCAGAATCTGTTTCATCGAGCATTCCTCCTGTTCAGTGCCGTTTCGGCAATCGGGTTCTTGGTCTTATGAGCGCCCCTTCCCGCATCATGCGCGAACGGGCGCGGGATTCAATACGGAAATGGCCAAGATCGTAGCTTCTGCTTCGTGATCTGCCAGAGCCTTGCGAGGCCATGCGGCTCCGCGATCAGAAAAAAGATGATGAGGCTGCCGACAAGAAGATGGTTGAGATGCTCCGCCGTGGCCCCGGCCAGCGGAATCCCCATCGCGGGCAGGCCGAATTTCAGGAATATCGGTACAAGATGCAGCAGGGCCGCGCCGAAAAAACAGCCGATCAGGCTGCCAAGCCCGCCGATGATGACCATGAACAGAATCTGGAAGCTCTGGTTGATGTTGAAAGCGTCCGATGCCTCGCCCCCGCCATACCAGAGGAACATCATCGCTGCGCCCGCCACCCCGCAATAGAAGGAGGAAAGCGCGAAGGCGAGGAGCTTGGTCGGCAACAGCCGGATGCCCATCAATTCCGCCGCGATATCCATATCCCGCACCGCCATGAAGCTGCGGCCGATGCGCCCATGCAGGATATTCGACGCCACAACTGTCATCAGCACGACGATACCGAGCAAAACCATATAGCGCGCGGTGGCGCTGGCGGTGGGGCCGGTAATGGCGATGCCGAACAATGTGTGCGTTCCCACATCGATCGCGCCGGAGGCGTTGTAATTGTAAAGCCAGGGCACACGCACGAAGCACCATTCGAGGAAAAATTGCGCCGCGAGCGTCGCCACCGCGAGGTAAAACCCCTTGATGCGCAAGGAGGGCAGGCCAAACAAAGCGCCAATGGCGGCTGAAAAAATGCCCGAGGCCAGAATCCACACAAGGATATTCACGCCGGGGAAGAGCGTGCTCAGTTTCGAGCAGGCATAGGCCCCCACCCCCATGAAGGCGCCGGTGCCGAGCGAGATGAGCCCGGTATAGCCGGTGACGATATTCAGCCCCATCGCCGCGAGCGAAAAGACGAGAAACGGGATCATCACCGAGGAGAGGAAAAATGCCGAGCCTGTGAGCGGCACCACCACCGCCGCAAGAAGAAGGATAACGGCAATCCCCACCCTGTCCTGCAGGATGGGAAACACCGCCATATCCGCAGCATACCCCGTTTTGAACTGCCCGGCCTCGCGGTAGAACATCAGGTCAAACTCCGTTTGACAGGCAGTTGGCTGTAGGCAATTGGCAATTATCCAATTCCCACATCCATTGCCGACTGCCGATTGCCCACTGCCCCATTATTAAATCCTCTCGATGATCTTGTCGCCGAAGAGGCCCTGCGGGCGCACCATCAGAAAGCCGAGCGCGATGACGTAAGCGACCCAGTTTTCAATGCCGCCACCCACCAAGGGCCCCCAGTAGAACTCACCAAGCTTTTCACCCACCCCGATGATCAACCCGCCGATAATCGCGCCGGGAATCGAGGTAAACCCGCCCAGAATGAGCACCGGCAGGGCCTTGAGCGCAATCACCTGCAAGGCGAAGGACACATCCGAACGCGCCCCCCACATGATGCCGGCGATGAGCGCGACGATGCCCGCTGCAAACCAGACAATGGCCCAGATCTGGTTGAGCGAAATCCCCACCGAGAGCGCGGCCTTGTGGCTGTCCGCTACCGCGCGCAAGGCGCGGCCGATGCGGGTATATTGGAAAAAGAGCGCCAAAGCCGCGATCATGGTGGAAGCGATGATGGCGGCGGCGATATCGATTTTCTGGAAGGTCACCCGCCCGCCCAGCATTTTCACGTCGATCGCGCCGCGCGGCAGATAAAGCGCATCCGTGATCATCTGCTTCGGCTCACCGCCGAAAATGAATTCGCCAAGCCCGATCAGGACATAAGTCAAACCAAAGGTTGCCATGAAGAGGATGATATCCGGCTGGTTGACGAGCGGTCGCAACACCACACGCTCGACCAAAATCGCCAGAACAGCCATGACGCCAAGCGTGAGAAGCACCGCGAGCCAGGCGGGAACGCCCTTTTCATGGAGGCCCACGAGCGTGAGTGCCGCAAACACCACCATGATGCCTTGCGCGAAATTGAACACACCCGAGGCCTTGAAAATCAAAACGAAGCCCAGCGCGATCAAGGCATAAAGCACGCCCGAAACCAGCCCTTCCCACAAGGTCTGCACCAGCAGATCGGGCGAAGCACCCATCTGCATGAAGGGGTCGATGAAAATGGAATAGAGCGCGTTCATGGCGTAACCTCGCCCTTGCCGATCGAGGCTCCCGCCTCGCCCCGCTTGCGGGGAGAGGGGGGCGTGAGCGCAGCATCCTGATGCGCAGCGAAGCGCCAGGTGAGGGGGCGGGAAAAACACCCCTCACCGCCCTCACTTTGTTCGGGCACCTCTCCCCGCAGGCGGGAAGAGGAAAGACGGGCGGGCCTATGTCGCATTACAGCCATGCCGCTACAGAATAAGGCTCCCGCCTCGCCCCGCTTGCGGGGAGAGGGTGGCGCGAGCGCAGCATCGTGATGCGCAGCGAAATGCCGGGTGAGGGGGCGGGCAGAAGGCCCCTCACCGCCCTCACTTTGTTCGGGCACCTCTCCCCGCAGGCGGGAAGAGGCAGGGGGCGTGTGTATGAACTGCATCATCATCTCAATGCCCCACGCCAAGATAGGCATCGATGACCTTCTGGTTGGCTTTCACCGCATCGGGCGTGCCATCCGCGATCTTGATCCCGTATTCGAGCACCACCACCCGATCAGACAAGTCCATCACCACGCCCATATCATGCTCGATCAAGGCAATGGTGGTGCCATATTGCGCGGCGGTGTCGAGGATGAAGCGGCACATATCCTCTTTTTCCTCCAGATTCATGCCTGCCATCGGCTCATCGAGTAAAAGCAGTTCCGGCTCCATCGCAAGGGCGCGGCCAAGCTCCACGCGCTTCTGCAAACCATAGGGAAGCTTGCCCACCGGCACCTTGCGGATGTGCTCGATCTCGAGAAAATCGATGATTTCCTCAACAAACTTGCGATGCTCGATCTCCTCGCGCATGGCCGGGCCATGGCGGAACATCTGCCAGAAAAAGCGCGACGTCATTTTCAGGCTGCGCCCGACCATGATATTGTCAAGCGTCGTCATGCCCTTGAAGAGCGCGACATTCTGAAAGGTGCGGGCAATGCCTTGGCTTGCCGCCACATGCGGGCGCATGCGGCTGCGCTTCTGGCCGCGATAGGTGATCTCGCCTTCCTGCGGGTGATAAAACCCGTTGATGACATTGAGCATCGAGGTTTTGCCCGCACCATTGGGCCCGATAATCGCGCGCACCTCCCCCTTGAGAATGGTGAAGGACACATCGGTGATGGCCTTCACCCCACCAAAGCGCAACGAGACATTCTCGACCTTGAGAAGCTCCGCCCCGCGTTCAACTTCGATCATGCTTTGCATCGCGTTTCCCACTCAGGCCGCATGCTGAAGAGAGGTGATAGGATAGGTTTTCGCATCCATCACCTTGACGCGTGCCGAAATAACGCCCTTGCGTCCATCCTCGAAGGTCACTTCGGTTGAAATATCCGCTTCCTCCGCGCCGTTATAAAGCGCGGCAACCAGCGGCGCGTAACGCTCGGCGATGAAGCTGCGCCGCACCTTCTGGGTGCGCGTCAATTCGCCGTCATCCGCATCAAGCTCCTTGTGGAGAATGAGGAAGCGATGCACCTGGCTTTGCGCCATCATCGGCTCTTCGGCAAGCTGGCGGTTCACCTCCGCCACATGCGCGGCGATCATCGCATAAACCTCGGGGTGGCCCGCCAGTTCCTGATAGGAGCCATAGGAAATGGTGTTGCGCTCGGCCCAGTTCCCCACGGCGGTCAGGTCGATATTGATGAAGCAGGTGATGCAATCCTCCCCCTGCCCGAAGGCGACAACCTCGCGGATATTGGGGAAGAATTTCAGCTTGTTTTCGATATATTTGGGGGCGTAAAGCGCGCCGTTCTTCAACTTGCCGACGTCCTTCGCGCGGTCGATGATGCGCAATTGCCCGTCTTTTTCGAAAAAACCGGCGTCGCCGGTGCGGATATAGCCATCCTCCGTCATCGTCTCGGCAGTTTTTTCGGCATCCTTGAAATAGCCGATGAACTGCCCCGGCGATTGATAGAGAACCTCGCCGTCACCCGCGATTCTGATCCTGACATTGGGCGTTGCCGGGCCGACACAATCGGGCCGGATCGCGCCATCCGCCTGCGCGGTGACGTAGAGAAACGCCTCCGTCTGCCCGTAAAGCTGCTTCAGGTTCAGCCCGATGGAGCGGTAGAAGGAGAACAGCTCCGGCCCGATCGCCTCGCCTGCTGTGTAAGCTACACGCACCTTCGTCATGCCCAGAACGTTTTTCAGCGGGCCATAAACCAGCATCTCGCCCAGCGCATAATTCAGCCTTGCGAGGAGCGGCACGGGCTTTTGATCGAGAACCTTCGCGCCCCATTTCTTGGCGACACCCATATAATAATGGAACATCTTGCGCTTGAGCCAGCCTGCATCCTCCATGCGGATCATGATGCGCGTGAGCATGCTTTCATAAACGCGGGGCGGGGCGAAAGCGAAGGTGGTGCCAACCTCGCGCCGATCATCCGCCGCCGTCTCGGGGCTTTCCGGGCAGTTGATGGTGAACCCGGCGACCAGAGCCTGCGCGTAATTCAGATAATGATCCCCCACCCAGGCGAGCGGGAGATAGGCGATGACATTATCCCTGTCCGTCAGGTTGTCGAACGCCACGGTATCGCGCGCGGCATTGATGCAGCCCCCGGCGGAAAGCATCACGCCCTTCGAGCGGCCCGTGGTGCCGGAGGTGTAGAGGATCACCGAAAGGTCGCTGCCCGTGCCGCCCTCGATCGCCGCATCGAGCCGCTTGACGGCCTCCGGGTCGGCCAGCATCAAGGCCGCGCCCTGGTCGATGACGCTATCGATCGCCTGAATGCGGGAAGGATCATAATCGCGCAGGCCGCGCGGCTCGTCATAAAACACCAGCATCAGACCGGCGATTTGATCAGCGACGGAGAGGATTTTATCGACCTGCTCCTGATCCTGCACGCAGGCGAAGCGCACCTCGGCATGGGCGAGCACATAGGCCATCTCTTCGGCAACCGCATCGGCATAAACCGGCACCGGCACCGCGCCGATGGATTGAACCGTCATCATCGACCAATAGAGCTTCGGTCGGTTATTGCCGATGATCGCGACCTTGTCGCCCGCCGCAACGCCATGCGCCATGAGGCCGAGCGCGTAATGGCGCACCGTCATGGCCATCTCCGCCCATGTCCATTGCCGCCAGATGCCGAGATCCTTGTGGCGCATGGCAGGACGCAGCGGGCGAACACGCGCCTGATGCGCGAGAAGCTTCGGAAACGTATCAAGCTCAGCCGTGGCGATATCCGTCACGCGCGCTCCCCTTTTTGTATCCACCCATGCCGTGTGTTGACCACCGGCTTTTTTCTCATTCGAGCTTATGGTCGCAAACCGGCATTCCGCAAGTTCGACCTTCGCTGCACATCTAGAGCAATTCCAGCGAAAGTGGGAACCGGTTTCGCGTCCGGAATTGCGTCAAAACAAAAAGATAGAGTGATCGATCTGATTTAATCAGATCGATCACTGATATGTTACGCGATGGCACTCATCCCGCAAGCTGCAAATGCGGTTCTGGCGCCTGCGCCCTGGCGTGAAGCTGCGCCAGAAGCTTGGCTTCCATTGCATCTGCCTCGGCGGCGTTTTTCGCCTTCACGTGGCCGAAACCGCGAATACGCTCCGGCAAGCCAGCGATTTCGACCGCGAGCGGCAGGGTTTCCGGCGTCAGCGCAGCGAGAACCGCCTCGATCACGCCGCGATAGGAGAGGATGCGTGCGCGCTCCTCGCGCCGCTCATGCATGTAACCAAACGGGTCAAACGCCGTGCCACGCAGGCCCTTGAGGCGCGCCAAGAGGCCGAAGGCCTTGAGCATCCATGGGCCGAAGGTGATTTTTTTCGGCTGCCCCGTCACGCCGTCCTTCGGCGCAAGCAGCGGCGGCGCGAGATGAAAAGAAAGGCGCAGGTTCTCGCCCTCGAACGCCTGATCAAGCGCGGCCTTGAAGCGTGGCGAGGCATAAAGCCGCGCCACCTCATATTCATCCTTATAGGCCATGAGCTTGTAGAGGTTTTTCGCCACCGCTTCCGTCAAAGCGGTTGAGCCGGGAACGATGGCCGCCTCGCGCCCACGGATTTTTGCGACAAAATCGGTGTAAAGCTTCGCATAACCCGCGTTCTGATACGCGGTGAGTTCCTTTTCCCGATGGCGGATCATCCCGTCGAGCGAAAGCGGCTCCACCGCCGCACCCTTCACAAGGAACGGTTCCATGGCTTCGGGCTGATGCGCCGCAACCCGGCCCCAATGGAAGGCGGCGCGGTTCATCGCCACCGCTTCGCCATTCATACGTATAGCTTCCTCAAGGCTTTCAGCATGAAGCGGCACCGCACCTTTCTGATAGGCGAAGCCGAGAAGGAACATATTCGCGGCGATGGATTGGCCAAAAAGCGCTACCGCGATGCGGGAGGCATCCAGAAAATGCGCGTTTTTCGCCCCCGCCGCCGCCGTTATCCCGCGTTTCAGACGCTCACCGGGCAGGGAATAATCCGGGTTTCGCGTAAAATCCCCCGGCATCACTTCGGCGGTATTGACGACGCACATGGTTTTGCCGGGCTTGATGCTGCCGAGAACCTTTTTCGAGCCGGAAACGACGAGATCACAACCGAGAACAAGGTCGGCCATGCCCGCAGAGACGCGGATGGCGTGAATATCCTCCGGCGATTTTGCCAGCCGCACATGGCTGTAAACCGCGCCGCCCTTCTGCGCGAGGCCCGCCATATCGATCATGCCGCAACCGCGCCCTTCGAGATGCGCCGCCATGCCGAGAATGGCGCCAATCGTCACCACCCCCGTGCCGCCAACCCCGGTGATGATGGCGGCGAAGGCTGCCTCATCGAGCGAGGGGATGAGAGGTTCCGGCACCTCCGGCAAAGCCGTGCCTTTTGCGCTGCCAAGGCTTTTGCGCGGGGTTGCGCCTGAAACGGTGACAAAAGACGGGCAGAACCCGTCAAGGCAGGAAAAATCCTTGTTGCAGCTCGATTGGTCGATCATCCGCTTGCGGCCAAACGCGGTCTCGACCGGCTGAACCGAGACGCAGTTGGAGGCCTTGCCGCAATCCCCGCAGCCTTCGCAAACGCTCTGGTTGATGAAAACGCGCTTGTCCGGGTCCGGGTATAACCCGCGCTTGCGCCGCCGCCGCTTTTCCGCCGCGCAGGTCTGGTCATAGATCATGACGCTGACACCGCTCACGCCCGCCAGTTCCTGCTGAACCGGCATCAATTCCGAGCGATGGTGGAACGAGATGCCGGAGGGCCAGCGATAACCGGCGCCGTATTTCTCCGGCTCATCCGAGACAACCGCGATGCGATCCACCCCCTCGGCGCGCACCTGCCGCGCGATCATATCCGGCGTGAGGCCGCCTTCGTGATGTTGGCCACCGGTCATCGCCACCGCGTCATTGAAGAGGATTTTATAGGTGATGTTGGTTTTGGAGGCGATGGCCCAGCGCAAGGCAAGAATGCCGGAATGGTTATAGGTGCCATCCCCAAGGTTCTGGAACACGTGGTTGCGGGTGGAAAACGCCGCCTCCCCCACCCAGTTCGCGCCCTCGCCCCCCATCTGGGTGAAGCCTTCGGTGCCCCGATCCATCCATTGCACCATGTAATGGCAGCCGATCCCGGCATAGGCGCGCGCGCCTTCGGGGATTTTGGTCGAGGAATTATGCGGGCAGCCCGAGCAGAAATAGGGGATGCGGGTTGCAATATCGCTCGCCGCGCTCAAACCCGCCTGCGCACCCTTGATGCGCGCCAGGGCTTCCGCGATGCCAGCATCCTCCTTGCGTGCGAGCAGCCGTGTGGCGAGCGCGATGGCGATGTCATTGGGGTCGAGCGCGCCTTTGACCGGGAAGAGCCATTCCCCCGCCTCATCCTTCTTGCCGATAACGATGGGCTGATGCGCCGAGCCATAAAGCTCCTCGCGCACCTGCACCTCGATCAGCGAGCGTTTTTCCTCCACCACCATGCAAAGGTCGATATCGCGCACGAAATCCTTCAACCGTTCCGGGTCAACCGGCCAGGGCGAGGCGAGCTTCAAGAGTTTAAGCCCAAGCTGATCCGCCTTCGCCGCATCAATGCCGAGAAGATCGAAGGCCTGCATCACATCAAGAGCGTTCTTGCCCACCGTGATGATGCCGATGCGCGGGGTTTCCCCGCCCGCATAGATGAGTTTATCCAGCGCATTGGCGCGGAAATACGCCAGAACCGCCGCGCGCTTATGCTCATGGAGCCGCGCTTCCTGTTCGAGGAAATTGTCATTGGGGCGAATGTTCAGCCCGCCCGGCGGCATCACGAAATCATTGGGGATGTTAATGGAAATGCGATCAAGCCGCCCATCGACCGAGGCGGTGGATTCAACATTGTCCTTCACGCCCTTCAGCGCCACCCACACCCCGGCATAGCGCGAGAGCGCGAAGGCATGAAGGCCGAAATCGAGAATTTCCTGCACGCTCGCCGGGTTCAAGATCGGGATCATCGTATCGACGAAGTTGAACTCGGTCTGATGCGCGTTGGTCGAGCTTTCCGCCATATGGTCATCGCCCGAAAGGCAGACGACGCCGCCATAGGGCGAGGTGCCCGCCATATTCGCGTGGCGGAACACATCGCCGGTGCGGTCAACCCCCGGCCCCTTGCCATACCAGAGCGCAAAAACGCCCTGATATTTGCCCTCGCCGCGCATTTCCGCCTGCTGCGTGCCCCAGCAGGCGGTGGCCGCGAGGTCTTCGTTCAAACCCGGCTGGAAAAGAATATTGCGCCGCTCAAGCTCACGCGACGCTTTGAACACCTGCTGGTCAAGCCCGCCCAAAGGCGAGCCGCGATAACCCGAAACAAACCCGGCGGTGTTCAGCCCCGCGCGCCTGTCCCGCTCCTGCTGCATGATGAGAAGGCGCACCACCGCCTGCGTGCCGGAGAGAAACACCCGTTCTGCCGCAACATCATATTTATCGGCGAGCGAAACAGGCTTGAGAGGATAAGGCTGGCCCATGCATCTCTCCTGATGGTCTTTTTTCAGTCTGTCCTTCCCTACATCTTATGTCTAGCAGGCTGTTGAAAAAGTGTCTCGTCATCGGGGTGGTACTATGATCATTTTTCATAGATTTTACGAAGGGTGATGGATGCGCGGCAGAGATGAACGGATCGGTTCGCTCTTCAGTTATGTTGATCCGGAGGCTCGGGTAGCCACGAACCATCCCTTGCGGACGATCCGCCTTCTTGTGAATGAGGCGTCTGGTGCGGATTTCTCCGCGCTGTATTCCGGCATGGGTCGGCCTTCGATTCCCCCGGAGACGCTGCTGCGCGCCATGCTTTTACAGGCTTTCCACTCGATCCGTTCCGAACGGCTTTTGATGGAGCGGCTGGAATTCGACCTGCTGTTCCGTTGGTTTGTCGGCATTGGCGTCGATGAGGCGGCTTGGGATCATTCAACATTTTCGAAGAACCGCGACCGCCTGCTGGAGGGCGGGATCGCGGCGAAGTTCATGCAAGCCGCGCTCGACCAGCCTCGGGTAAAGCGGCTTTCGAGCACCGGGCATGTCCCGGTTGACGGCACGCTCATCGAAGCCTGGGCTTCGATGAAGAGCTTCAAGCCCAAAGACGGATCGGACGATGCGCCATCCCCTGATGGTGGTCGCAATGCCGAGGTTGATTTCCACGGGTACAAGCGCTCGAATGAGACACATGCTTCGACGACCGACCCTGAAGCCAAACTTTACCGCAAGGGGCTGGCAAGGAGGCCAGGCTTTGCTTCATGGGTCACGCATTGATGGAAAACCGCCATGGCCTGGAGCAGGTTGCGCAAAAGCATGCCCCCGCAAAGGCGGGGGTGGACACTGATTTTGCCTAACAACATGCGAAAAAACAAGGTGATAGAGCACGGTTTTGATTCCATCAAAACCAAACGTGCTCTAATACCAAAGGCCCCATGCGTCAGCATCCGGGGCCTTTGGTATTAGGGGGTTTGTGTGCGCAGGATATGCACCGCGAAAATGCCGAAAATGCCGGCAAAGCTGTAATCGATGCCGCGCATCACTTTGGGGTTGGCTTTGAGGGTGCCGATCACCCGTTCTGCCGCAAGAATCATGAGAAACGCCAGCGGCACGGAAAACAGCACAAAATAAATCCCGAGGAAAAACAGCTTCTGGGCGGCGTGCGGGTCGCCCGCCGTCACGAATTGCGGCAGGAAGGTAATGAAAAACAGCACGACCTTCGGGTTGGTGAGGTTGATGCCAATGCCCAGAAGAAAGGTTTTGCGAAACGAGAATACCTGCTCCCCCCCATCCGCGATATTGAGCGCAGAGCCATTGCGGATGGCATCCACCGCGAGCCAGAGCAGATAAAGCGCGCCAACGCCTTTCACGATGCCGAATGCCGTTGTTGAAGCCGCAACCAGGGCCGAAAGCCCCAAAGCCGCAAAAAAAGTGTGAAACAGGCACCCCGTCATCGCGCCGAGCATGGCGGCGATGCCCGCCTTTCGCCCGCCCTGCACGGTTTTGGCGAGAAACAGGCTCATATCCGGCCCCGGCGTGATAAAGAGCACGAAACAGGCCAGCGAATAGGCGAGAAATGTTGCGGTATCGGGCAGAAAATTCAGCGGCATGGTGATGAGGCTTCTGCTGTGATGTGTATCGCCATACTGGCGCGACGCCTTTCAAAAAGCCACCCGTTTTCATGGCTCAACACAGTTCATGGCTCGACAAAGCGGCGCGCTTTGATAACCTCTTCGAATGACCATGTTGATGACGCGCGTTTTTCTTGGCTTTGTTGCGATGTTGGCCGTCGTTCCGGCGGCCGCGCAGCAGGCTGCTGTGCCGATGCCGCTGGTTTCGGCTTCGGCGCGGTTTTTGCCGGTGCTTGCCAAGCGCGCCATGGTGGTGACGCAGGAGCGGCGCGCCAGCGCCATCGGGCTCGCCATCTTGCAACGCGGCGGCAATGCGGTGGATGCAGCGGTCGCCGTGGGCTTCGCGCTGGCGGTGACCTTGCCGCGCGCGGGCAATCTTGGTGGCGGCGGGTTCATGATGATCCACCGCGCGGCGACGGCCGAAACCATCGCGCTCGATTACCGTGAAACCGCGCCCGCTGCCGCAAGGCCGGATATGTTTCTCAACGACAAGGGCGAGCCGGATGCAGCAAAATCGCGCGATTCCGGGCTTGCCATCGGTGTTCCGGGCACGGTGCGGGGCCTTGCCATGGCCCATGCGCGTTATGGCTCGGGCCTGCTCAGCCTTGCCGATCTTGTCGCGCCAGCGGCCCAGCTCGCGCGCGAGGGGTTCATCATCGAGGATGATCTGGCGGATTCCCTGCCCGCCGTAGCCGGTAAACTCGCGCGCTACCCGGCTTCTGCCGCGATTTTCCTGCGGAATGGCAAGCCCCTCGCGCGCGGTGAAACGCTTGTGCAGGCAGATCTCGCGCAAACGCTTGAAGCCATTCGCCAGCAGGGGCCGGATGCCTTTTATGTAGGGCGGATCGCGGAGGCGATCGCCGCGAGCGTTCAGGCGGCGGGCGGTGTGATGACGGCGGCTGACCTTGCCGCCTATCAGCCGGTTCTGCGTGTGCCTCTACGCGGGGTTTATCGCGGGCTGGAGGTGGTTTCCATGCCGCCGCCCTCCTCGGGCGGGGTGCATCTCGTGCAGATCCTCAATATTCTCGAAGGGTTTGACCTTGCTGCCATGGGCGCGGGCAGCGCCGCCTTCTACCACCACCTCGCCGAGGCGATGAAACCGGCTTACGCCGACCGCGCGACATGGCTTGGCGACCCCGACCGCGTCAAAATCCCGCTCAAGGGGTTGATGTCGAAGCGCTATGCGCAAAGCCAGCGCGCGGCGATCCTGCCGGAAACAGCGCGCCCTGCCAGCGCCATCAAGGCGGGCGACCCTTTGCCTTATGAAAGCGACCAGACGACGCATTTCTCCATTCTCGACAAGGATGGCAATGCCGTTTCCAACACCTACACGCTCAATCTTTCTTATGGCATGGGCATGGTCGCGGCGGGCACCGGCGTGCTCATGAACAATGAAATGGATGATTTTTCAGCCAAAACCGGCGCGCTCAACGCCTTCGGGCTGGTGGGGGGTGAGGCCAATGCCGTCTCTCCCGGCGCGCGCCCGCTCTCCTCCATGACGCCGAGTTTCGTGTTCAAGGACAAGCGGCTGATGCTCATCACCGGCTCACCGGGGGGCAGCCGCATCATTTCCACCGTGGCGCAGGTCATCGTCAATGTCGTGGATTTCGGGATGAATATCGCCGAGGCTGTGGCCGCCCCGCGCATTCACCATCAATGGCAGCCGGATGTGCTGGTGATGGAAGAGGGGGTTTCGCCCGATACCCGCATGAAGCTCACGGGCTTCGGCCATAGGCTCGTTCCGGGGGCGACATCGGGTTCCGCGCAATCCATCCTTGTTGCGCCGCAGGGGCTGCAAGGCGCGGCAGACCCGCGCCAGCGCGGCACCGCCGCCATGGGCGATTAGAGCGATTGCAGCGAAGATTGAGTCAGCTGAAACGCTCCACTCTCACGTTTTTACGCAATTCCGGACGCGAAACCGGTTCCCACACCCGCCTTCCCGGGGACAGGCTTTTATCGCAGCATGCTCTCGTTGCAACAAAATGTGACAAGACAAAGACATAGAGCATCCTTCATCGCAGCATGCCCTGAATGTGCGTAAAATTGTATTTGGGGCTGACATAGATAAGTGAAAATGCGTTGATTTTTGAATGCTTTAATCTCTATGGCAGATTTTGATTATTTTTCATCGGATGTGTCAAGGGTGCGAAGCATAATCAAAGATGACAAGCCCTTGACACATCAGATGAAAAATAAAAACTGAGCCGCCATGAGATCAATGTCGGCCCATAGGCACACACCGTCCTGTCTATGTCAGCCCCTTGTATTTTTTCAACCCTTGCGGTGGATTTTGCCTTGCGGTGGATTTTGCCATTTTACTGAAACGAAAATGAAAGCTCTTTTCACTAAAATTCTTCTCAAGATTGTCGGCATGTATTGAAGGAAACGCCGCTCAAATAAACCTGCCAGATATAAAGTTTTGATTTTCAGGTGACATCATGCGCAACACGACAATGCAAAACATCAGGCGGGCGGTCGGTCGCTCATTGCCGCGTTTTAACAAGAATAACAGAGGCGGCGTGGCGGTTGAGACCGTGCTTGTCGCACCGGTTGTCTTCGGTCTCATTTTGGCGAGCTTTGAATTGGGTATTCTTTTCACGCAAAGCATCGCGATTGAGTCCGGTGTTGAAGAGGCACGGCGGCAAACACTGATCGGAAAAGTTCAGACCTACCAATCGAACGATGAACAGGTTGCTGCTGTTCGTACCGCTTTCTGCTCACAGGCTGGCTGGATCATCTTTTCCTGTGATAAAGTTTATTTTGATATGCGCTCTTTCAGGAATTTCAGCTCGATTTCCATTGAAAATCCGATTTCAAACGGGGTGCTGGATACGAAAAAGCTGAAATTCAGCCCCGGTGGGCCCTGCAGCATCGTTGTGTTGCGGGCTTATTATACTGTGACAGCGCTGACCTCATTCTTATACAGCAACGCCTTCAGTTTAAGCGATGGGAGAATCGTTTTGACTGGCGCAGCCGCCTTCAAAAATGAGCCCTTCGGTCCATGTGCAGGATAAAATCCATGACCTTGAGCAATTTTTCTGCCCTGTCCCGTCTGTCATGCAAGACTCGGCTGCTTGGCGGGTGCATTGCTGCGCAATTGTCACGATTCAAGCAGAATATCAGCGGTATCGTAGCCATTGAAACGGTATTGATGATGCCGATCATGGTTGCTATTCCTATCGGCCTCACGGTAGCCATCGACGCCATAACAGCAAGCCGTCGCACGGTGATACTGGCCCGGACACTCGCCGATCTGACAACACAGTCACAGGTTGTGACGACGGCAGATATCAAAAGTATTTTTGATGTTGCAGAAACAATTCTTTGGCCTCAGCCAGCCACAAAACTTGGAATGCGTATCACCTCATTCATAATAGGAAAAGACAAACAGGTTTTTGTTGACTGGAGTTTTGTCAGAAACACTGACTTCAGCCCCCTGCAACGGTGTTCTCTTTATTTGAAACTTCCCAATTATATGATGCAGCCGAGCACATCTGTCGTCATGGCAGAAGTGACGTTGGGGTATGAGATAAAAATTGTGACAAAGATCGCCAACAAGTTGATGGGTGCAGATGATGGCACATTAAAAATGAGTGATAAATTATATATGCGCCCGCGTATTGGAACCAAAGTCGCCTTTAGTCCTGCCCCGACTACGCCTGTAACATGCAAGAATTATCTGCCATGATACCGAAGCCTTGGATGCCTGAGACCGTCTGGTTTTGAGTCCATCAAACACAAACACGCTCTAGATGTGAGCTTTCCATAGGTTGTCCATTCGAAGCAGATCGAGGAGACTGGAGTTATCACACCTCAGTTTTTCAGGATCGCTCCGAATGAACATTCATAAGAATGCCCGACTGACG